>ULXU01016841.1_pt1 | contig 76267 bp, 51 predicted proteins | sample 1961521 | NCBI WGS metagenome assembly ULXU01 (sample SAMEA4835845, study PRJEB28245) | human gut metagenome | biome: gut microbiome; material: fecal sample | place: Denmark | collected 2008
GAAATACGAAGAAGAAATCAGGAAAAAAATAGCTGAAGAAACTCGTAAAAAACTTGAAGAAGAATACAAAACAAAAAATTCTAAAATCATATGTAAAACTTGTAACGAATATATTAATAAACTTAAAGAAGGTTGTTCTGAAAAAGACTTAGAGATTGATAATCCAAATGAAATAAACGAGTTAGGATTGTGCTTTGCTAATGGTAAAGTTGTTAATAAAGATTATAAAAGAGCTTTTGAATTGTATAATTTGGCTAGTCAAAAAGGATCTTCAGTTGGAACAAGAAATGTTGGCTTATATTATGAATTAGGACAAGGAGTAACACAAAATTTTAATAAAGCTTTTGAATATTATACCAAAGCATATGAACAAGGCAATTATTTGGCTTGCAATGACTTAGGTCGTATGTATAGAAAAGGTTTAGGAGTTCAAAAGGATGAAAAAAAATCTTTCAATTGGTGCCAATTAGGAGCTAACAATGGCAATAAAGAGTCAATATGTGATTTAGGTTATTGTTACGAAAAAGGTATTGGTTGTAAAGTAGATAAATTAAAAGCTTTAGAAAATTATGAAAAAGCAGGTGAATTAGGATCTGTAACGGCAATGAGCAATGCTGGTTTATTGTATGAATATGGTACAACTGGCATTCATAAAAACTGGGATAAAGCTTTACAATGGTACAAAAAAGCTGCTGCCGCAGGTCATGAGCCTTCAAAGAAAAAAATTGAATCAGCAAATGCAAATATCAAAAAAATTGTTTGTAAAACATGTGATGAATATATAAACAAGTTAAATAGTGGATATAGTGAAAATGAATTGTCACTAGAAGATGGCGATGCAATTAACTCACTTGGTGTATGCTATGAAAATGGAAAAGGTGTAAAACAAGATTACAAAAAAGCTTTCGAATTATATAGTTTAGCTAGTCAAAAAGGTAACAGCTATGGAACAAGAAATGTTGGTTTGTATTATAAGTTAGGACGTTATGTTGCTCAAGATTATAAGAAAGCACTTGAATATTATTTAAAAGCTTATGAACAAGGATGTTATTTAGCTTGTGATAGTATAGCTCGTCTATATGAAAATGGATTAGGCGTAGTTAAAGATGAAAATAAAGCATTTGCTTGGTATAGCAAAGGTGCAGAAAAAAATAATAAAGAATCTTTAAATAGTTTAGGTATTTGCTATGAATCTGGAAAAGGTTGTAAACAAGATTACAAAAAAGCTTTAGAATGCTACGAAAAAGCATCTAAACTTGGTTTGGGCATAGCGATGTATAATGTTGGAATATTTTATGAATATGGCAAAGGCGTTCTTAAAAATAAGAAAAAAGCTTTGGAGTGGTACAAAAAATCTGCAGATGCAGGCTATGAAAATGCTAAGAAAAAACTTGAAACATTAAAATAGTTTTTGACCCTTGAGGTGAAATAAATAGATAAAAAGAAAAAATTTGATCTTGCCTCAAGAATAAAACTTGAAGAGGCAAAAGCCAAAAAAGAAAAAAAGAAAACAAAAATAATTTGTAAAAGTTGTGAAGAATATATAGATAACTTAAATAAAGGTTATCTAGAAAACGATTTAAGCTTAGAAGATCCATCAGAGATAAATAATCTAGGTGTATGCTATGAAAAAGGAGAAGGAGTAGAAATTAATTTGTTTAAAGCCTTTAACCTTTATCAACGAGCAAGTGAACTAGGTGAAGGACATGGATCGAGAAATGTTGCTCTTTGTTTCAAACATGGTAAAATCGTTGTTCAAGACTATGCAAAAGCTTTTGAGTATTATACTAAAGCTTACTCACAGGGTTGTTATTTAGCTTGTGATGATTTAGGAGAATTATATGAAAATGGCTTAGGTGTAAAAAAGGATTATACGAAAGCTTTTGAATGGTATAAAATTGGAGCAGAAAAAGATAATAAAGAATCATTAAATGATTTAGGGATTTGCTATGAATTAGGCAATGGCTGTAAAATAAGTTTTGCTAAAGCTTTAGAATGTTTTATAAAAGCTGGAAATTTAGGTCTTAAAGAAGCAATGTATAACGCAGGACTAATGTATGAACATAATTTAGGTGTTCCTAAAGATTTAGTTTATGCTTTTAACTGGTACAAAAAATCAGCTGATGCCGGCTATGGAGAAGCGTGTTATGCAGTTGGTCTAATGTATGAGTTTGGAGAAGGTGTTTTGATTGATAAATTTAAAGCCTATGACTATTATCAAAAAGCTGCCAATTTAGGTCATAAAGAGGCAAAGAAAAAACTAGGATTATAATTGTTATGGATACTAAAATAGATAAGGTATACGTAGATACTTGTGAAGAATATATAGACAAACTTAACGAAGGATACATTGAAAATCAAATAGAAATAACAGATCCTGAACAAATGAATAGATTAGGGTACCATTATGAGTGTGGAATGGTGTAAGAAAAGATTACACAAAGGCCTTTAAATGGTACAAAAAAGCTTCATGTTGTGGTTATATAATATCAATTTATAATGTGGCTGTTTTATATGAAAATGGCTTTGGAGTTGAAAAAGATATGTATAAAGCTTTTAATTATTACAAAAAAGCAGATGAAATGGGTTATATATTTGCAATGTATGATTTAGGATATTTATATATGAATGGTATTGGAACAAATGAAGATGAAGATGAACATTTCAAATGGTATTATAAATCAGCTTTAGAAGGATATATTGATGCTCAGTATGAACTAGCATATATGTATTATGAAGGTATAGGAACTATTCAGAACTACGATAAATCCTTTTATTGGATGAAGAGTGCAGCTGATAATGGTTTTGTATTTGCATATGATGGTTTAGGTGATTATTATAAAATGGGCATTGGTTGTGAAATAAATCATTATGAAGCTATTTACTGGTATAAGAAAGCCATTGAGTGTGGATATGAAGAAGCTAAGAAAAAACTTGGAATGTAAAATAAAATGGTTGAGGTGAGCATAATGGATGAAAAGAAAAAAGCCGAAATAGAAGCGAGAATAAGGGCTGAAGAAGAAGCGAAAATTCGAAAAGAAATTGAAGAAAAGATGAAATTAGAGGAAAAAATCAGAAAACAAATTGAAGATGAATTTAAAGCTAAATACTCTTCTTCTGATATAAACCTAGATGATTATTCTGGTAACGCAGTAAAGGAAGATAGCGTTCATGTTGATACTTGGCAAGAATATATAAATAAACTAAATGAAGGTTATCGTGAAAATGAAATTGAATTAACTGATCCTGCCCAAATGAACAGTTTAGGTTTACGCTATGAACGTGGAGAACAAGTTAGAAAAGATATTGATAAAGCTATTTATTGGTACAAGAAAGCTGCTAACCTCGGGGAAATGTATGCACAAAGGAACTTGGGTTTATGTTATTCAAAAGGCAAAGGTGTACCTGTTGATTATGATGAAGCATTTAAATGGTATTCAAGATCTGCTGATCAAGGTTATGCAACTGCATATGTTGATTTAGGTTTATGCTACGAAAATGGCAATGGCGTTCCTAGAAATCCAACTGAAGCAGTTAGATGGTACAAAAAAGCCGCTGATGCAGGAGATAAATATGGCCAAAGAAATGTTGCTTATTGCTATCAAAAAGGAATTGGAACTACGATAAATTATGATTTGGCATATAAATATTATTGTTTAGCAGCAAATCAAAATCATCCAGATGCAATAGTTGATGTAGGTATTTGTTATGAATATGGTTATGGTGTAATTAAAGATTTACACAAAGCTTTTGAATGGTACAAAAAAGCCGCTGAACAAGGTCAAATGTATGGTGAAAGAAACTTAGCCAATATGTATTATTATGGTAAAGGTACACCAGTTGATTACAATCAAGCATTTTATTGGTATAAAAGAGCAGCTGAACAAGGCTCAGCAAGTTCTTACACAGATTTAGGTATATGTTATGAATATGGACGTGGTGTTAATAGCGATATAAATAAAGCTTTTGAATCATATGAAAAAGCTGCTAGATTAGGCGATAAATATGGTCAAAGAAATTTAGGTTTCTGCTATCAAAAAGGTAAAGGAACAGCGATTGATTACAATCAAGCAGTTTACTGGTATCAAAAGGCAGCTGATCAAGGATTAGCGTCGGCACTTAATGATTTAGGAGTATGCTATGAAAATGGTTGGGGAGTTAATGTAAACTACGCTAAAGCTATGGATTGTTATAAAAAGTCAGCAAGTCAAAATAATCAATACGCATACTACAATCTAGGACTGATGTATGAAAATGGACGTGGTGTTACAATAGATAAAAGTATGGCAAGATATTATTATCAAAAAGCCGCTGATCTTGGTAGTCAATCAGCAAAAGATAAATTAAATAAATTATAAAAAACTTTATGCTTATTTATTAGTAATAATAGGTAAGCTTTTTTTTCATTAACACTTGTAAATATTTGTATAAATTGGTATAATTATATATGTAGGTATTATTTAACTAAAAATAGAAATTAAATTCGAAACGAATAATTCATTTACCTTGTAGATTTGTATAAGTAAAAAACACTAATATGGTATAATTTATACACGAAAGGAGGATGGATTAATGCAAGCGAGTACGAATACCTTAATGACTAAAAGTTACCCAAAAACAGAATTCATTAAAAACTATTTCAATAGTGAAATAAATCGATTAACTGAAGATATTATTGAAATGATTGAAAATCAAAATGTTTTTAGCAAAAAAAAATATTATGATAGCAAACTAGAAAATTTATATAATGACTTTTACGTATTTTTATTAAAACAAGATTTGGCTGAACAGGTTGTACTAAAAGATACCTCCTGTAAATCAAAGTTTAATAATGATATTTTTTGCCCAGAAACATATAGGATAGACACAAAAGTTTTACCTGATTATATTCAAAAAGCATATAATAATATGGGCTACCTTGATTATGAACAAACATTTGAATTGACTACCCTTAGTTATAAAGACTTAAGGAAGAAGATATATAGTGATATTAGTAAACTTAGTAAAGAAGAGAAAATGGAATGCATTAATGAATTAGATAAACTATTACAATCTGATTTATCAAAAGACAATCTTATGAGTAAAGATTTGAAAAAAGTATATATGGATGTGAAAACAAAATTATTGAAAAAAGTGAGGTAATTAAAATGTCTGATTACAATTTAGAAAACCTACAAGTACTTATAAAGAAGGCTACTGAACTTCATGTTGAGAGAAACTTTACTGAAGCCATAGATTATTATAAAGGCGCTATGAAACTAGGTTTAAGCATTTATGATGAATCTAAAAATGAGAGAGAAAAAAAAGAGTTATCAACATTAATTCTTAAATTATCGAAGAACTTAGATAAGTGTAAAGGTCCTAATTTTGATGATGTTGTTGGACTAGAAGACTTTAAAAAATTATTTAGAGAAAATATTTTTGCTGTTGTTAGGAATAGAAAAATGGCTGAGAAGTACAAAGTAAAAGCTAACTGTTGTATTCTATTACAAGGGCCTCCAGGAACAGGAAAAAGTTATGGTATAAAAGCTGCTGTTAACGAATTTCCTGAAGCACAATTATTTGAAACTAAAGTATCAGATTTAATTGATGCTTATATAGGTAATACTGGTAAAAACATAGACAAGTTATTTAATAAAGCAAAAGAATATATAAATGAACGTGAAGACCACTATGCTATAATATTTATTGATGAAATTGATGGTATAGCAAGAAGCCGTAAATCAGACGATAAGGGTGCTAAAGAAGCAATGAGCTCACTTTTAGTAAATCTAACAAAAGTTGATGAAGAAAACTTAAATATTATTTTCATCGGAGCAACAAATACACCTGATGAACTTGATGCAGCGTTCTTGTCAAGATTTGGTAATAATATTGTTGAGATACCTTTACCTGATACTGAAGCAAGAAAGATGATCTTAAAGAAAAATTTACCATATGCAAGTGAAGATATTAATTGGGATAAAATCTCATTATTAACATTTGGATTAAATGGTCGTGATTTAAAGTTTATTGCTAAAGATGCTAACAAAAAAGCCTTTAACAATGCAATTGAAGGAGAAGAGGGACCTGTTGATGAAAAGGTTCTTGAAGATATGATTAAAATAGCTATTGATAGAAGAAAGAAAATAGCTAATCACTTATAAGGAGATAAATAAAAATGAAAAAACCAAGTATGCGTCAAAGAAAAAAAGAGTTAAAGTTTAAACGTGAAATGCGTCACGCTGTAATGGAGATTGACAAGAATATCAATGGTTTAACAAGAGAAATTACTAACATTGTGAAAACTGCTGCTGAAGCAAAGCAAGCAGGCTTAACAACACAATATAATAAAGCAGTCAATAACTTACGTTTTTGTATGAATACAAGGGTAAAATATATTTCATTAAAGATGGATTTAAAGATGGCACTTGAATTACGTAATTCAATGCAAATAATGCAAACATTTGCCTATTCAATGAATAAATGGAGCAAATCAATTTCTAAGATTACTAAAGATTTTGACATTAATGAAGTTATGGAAAATGTTGATGCTGCTAATGAAATTATCGAAGAAAAGAACGCTGAACTTGATGACTTAACAACAACAATTTCTCAAGGATATGGAAATATTGTTGAAAATGATAAGGAACAAATTGTGTCAAATGATGAGGCAATAAAAATAATTGATTCTTACATTGTTGGTGAAAAGGGTAGTAAACCTGGAGTTGACAGCGAAAATGATTTAGATAGAATTCGTAAAATGCTTGATGGAGACAAAAAAGAATGACACCTAAACAAGAAAAAAGGATTGCAAAGTTAACTGAAAATATAAATGCCTTTATTGAGAAGATGGATAACTCTCATAAGACTGCTATTGAAAAAGGAAGAATAGCCCTTGAGAATAAGCAGAAAACATTAGTTGATTTTTGGATGACACAATATAAACTAACTAATGAATACAAAAGACAGGCACTAGAAATGCTTGGCCAACTTGATGTCGCTAGATATTCAAGTGAAATGCAAATCTCAGCAAGCTCGTTCTTTAACGATATGGGAAAAATGGCCAAGGAACTTTCAAAAGTTTTTGGTTATACATCAATTAATAAAATAACTAAAGATATGGATAAACGAAATATAAAGGTAAGCATTGCCAAAGAAAAAGCAAATGAGATGATTGGTGAAACAACTGAGCGATTCCGTGAAATACAGGAAAGTTTTGCTGATAGTAATCAATCAGTTGAAGGAATAGAAATTTCTGATTCTGAAAAAAATGAAATCTTAGCTGAGTTCCAAACAAAGAAAAAAGAAGATGGAATAAGTGACTTACTCAAAGGATTAATGTAGTGTGGAGGCTAATACAATGGATGAAAAACAACTAAAGAAAGAAGTCAAATTGCAAGATAAATCAAGTAAGAAGATTGTCAAGGAAATAAAGGGCTTATCAAAGAAAGCAAATCCTCAAGTTGAAGCAGATTTTATTGATTTATCTAAAAAAATCAATAAGAGATACAAACAACAAGGCTTACAAGGACATAAAGCTAATAATGAATACATTCTTTTACTTGAAAAGGATATTCTAAAAACATTAACATCTGCTCTAACAAAAAGAGAAAGATTCAATATGGCTGAATATAAAAGTCTAATTGAAGAATTGAAAGATTGTTTAGATACTCGTGACGTAATTAGTATTTCTTCGACTGCTGGTGAAGAAGTTGCATTAGAAGCTCTATGTAAAGCATACACAGAAAAATTAAGAAGACTAGAAACAAAGAGACAAGAATTATATATAAAATATAAAGCAAAGGATGCTGAATTAAAAGCAAATCCTAACTCTGCTGCTCTAGATAGTGAATGCCAACAAATATTTGATAATATCAAGAGAATTGACAATATAATTGAAGATATTAAAGAAATTGTAAGAAACAATAATTTAGAGACTTATATAAAAAACATTCAAATGGATAAAAAAGTACTTGAGGGTGCTCATAATCCAGATGGCGAAGTGAACAAGATTGATAAAGAAATTCTTGAGGGCGAAAGAGATCGCTTAAGAGATGAAAATTTGGAAAAATCAAAATCTACAAGAAGTGAAAGAGATAGTTACTTCGGAGAAGAATCAAAAAAAGAAGTAAAAGAAGAAAAGAAGGAAGAAACTGAAGAATCAAACGTTGATAGAATTAAAAATATGTACTAACTTGCATATTTCTGCAAATATAAAAATACTTTGTGATATAATTGAAATATGAAAGTTGATGGAGACACTATGAGTACTAAAGAAAAAGAATTACAAAAAAAATTTGAAGAAGAATGTGAATATGCGTCATTAATGCGCAAGGGAAATAGATTTGCCCACATGCGCTATCATTACCTTATTGCTTTAAAATTATGCTTAGAATTGAGATCTATATATAAAAATGAAGGTGATGAGAAAAACTATGAAGCTTGGAGCCAAGTAGTTGATGCTATTACTAAAAACATTGAAATTGATTATGATTATAAAGAAATCAAAGAAATTGATGCTTTTAGTATATTTACAAAAAGTGTTTATGAAGTTCGCACAAACAAAGGATCAGGCACATGTTTTGTTGTTGACTACAGAGATGATGAATGTTATCTAATTACTAATAGACATGTTGTTGATAAAGCAACCATTATTAGTGTAATAAGCAAAGATAAAAAAATCAATGCTGCTGCACAGATAGTAGATAAAGATGATAAACATGATATAGCATTAATAAAAATGTTAGTAAGAAGTGATGATATTGTTCCTGTAACTTTTGCTAATATCGATGATGTGACTGAAGGCGTTAAACTTTACATTGTTGGAAATCGTTCAGGTTTAGGTCTTGGATTTATCTCAGGATATGTGGCAAGCTTCTTAGATGATAACATTTTAATGAGCATTAAAACCGAACACGGAACAAGTGGTTCATCTGTATTTGATTGTTATGGATCTGTAGTTGGTATAAACTGTGGGATTCTAGGTGAAGTACCATTCTGTATTTCAGGCAAAGTAATCTTAGATTATTTAAAGAAATTTAAGGTTAAAGTTAGAAAAACTACAAAAGTTAAATATAAATAGTATTCATCTTGTAGTTTGGATAGAAAAAAGTTTATTATTATGATAAAATATATATATAAATAAAACAAAGGAGATATATTATGGGACTATTTAAAAGAAAACCAAAAAAGGTTGTGGAAACGCCAGAACAAAAAATGGAAGATTTGAGAAAACAATTGACAACACTTAATCAAAAATCATTCCAAATAAAAAGAATGACAAGTGTGTATGATCAACAAATTGAAAAAAATTTAGCAAATATTAAACAAAATCCAAAGAATGAATTCTTAATTGGAACTACTAAAAACACTTTAAAATATTTAGTTGCTAAGAAAAAAGCATACCAAAAATTTGGTGCGATTATTGAAGCAGTTAAAGCACAAGTTGAAACAAAATATACTGAAATTTCTTTAACTCGTGGAGAAGAAGTAATTGATTCTAAATTCTGTGATGAAATATCAAAAATCTATTCTACATGTGAAGAATATACTGATATGATTGATAAAACTTCTTCAATTGATCAATTAGAAATCGTTATGAAAAACTTTACTGATAGTTTAGGAATTGCAATGGGATTTAATACTGATGATGAAGTTGATTCACTAATTAATGAAGCAATAAGTCCAAAGAAAGAAGAATCAAAAGCAGAAGTAAAAAAAGAAGAAAAGAAAGAAGCAACTGAAGGCGAAGTTGACATTGAAAAATTATTAGATAAAATAAGAAAATCAATGTAATAGTAAAAACTCTCTATATGGGTGTTCCCGTTAGGGATTATAAGAAAAAAAAATATTTTAATGGGAACACCTGCAAGTGCGTTTTGAAAGGTAAAACTCGAAGTTTTTGCGACTTCGAGTTTTTCTTATGCCCAAAACAACAAAACGAAAAAAGAAATTTAATTAAATTTCAAAAAACACTTGACAAACTCAAAATCATGGTGTATGATATTTATGTAAATTTCAAAAAAGGACATGTGATAAATGGAACTAACCAAGTTGGCGGATATAATCCAAGGTAACATACCTACGAGAATTGAGGTTCCTTCCGGGCAATCGATTGAAACAATTACGATGCAGGAACTCAATTATATTGCTAATGTATCCGACGATTTACCTATCGAAAAATATCTTACCGTGCAAAGCGATAAAATTGCGACTTACTCTTTGACGAAGGAATATGACGTTGTTGTCGGTCTGAGTTCAGGCAAAGCTATTGTAATTGAGCAGAGTCGAGCAAGAAAATTGGTCTTATCGAATTTAGCAATTATTCGTATTAAAGATATAAATGTTCTTGATCCCCATTATCTTTGCTGGTATATCAATAATAATAAAGCGGCGCTCAAAGAACTGAACAAATTAAAACAAGCTAATGCGGCTGTTTCCGTAATCCCTTTGAGTATGCTGAAAGGTTTTGATATAGTTCTCTTACCCATTGAGAAACAACGCATAATCGGCAAAATAAACGAGTTAAAACGAAAGCGTGATCGGCTGACACACATTATTGAAACAAAAAAATCGGATATTTTAACACAGCAACTTATAATAACTTTTGAAAAGGAGTCGAAAAATGGCAATAAGCGAGTATGAAGTAGAAAATCTTTTTATAGAAAGATTAGGGACTATCGGTTACAAATATATCGAATTAAAAAATTATACCGAAGTAATGTTGAATTTTAAGGCTCAACTCGAAGTGTTCAATAAAGAGGAAATCATGAAAGCCAAAGGCGTTGCAGAGCTATCTACTGCCGAATTTGACAGACTTCGTACACAAATTGAAAACAAGACTGTTTATGAGTCTGCAAAGATTTTACGTGATAAACAGGTCTTGGAGTTGGATAACGGCAAGCGTATCTATATTGAATTCCTGTCAAAAGACATAGATCGCAATATATATCAGGTTACGCATCAAGTAACAATGGATAAAGACCATATGAATGAGGTCGTATATAAGAATCGTTACGATGTTACGGTTCTCATTAATGGTTTACCACTTGTTCAGATTGAATTGAAACGCCCCGGCGTTGAAATAAACGAAGCAATCAATCAGATAAATCGTTATCGCAGATATTCATTCAGGGGACTTTTTCACTTTATTCAATGCTTTGTTGTGTCAAACTCGATTCAGACAAAATATTTTGCAAACGAGAACGAAACGAACGCCGATGGAACATATAAAGCAATATTAAAGAGTTTGGCATTCTTTTGGACGGATGCGAACAATGAGCGTATCAATCAACTCAATGAGTTTACCGACGACTTCTTCACTAAGTTCAATATTACCGCTTTATTGACGGACTATACTGTATTGCAAGATACCTTAAAGAATATTATCGTAATGCGTCCGTATCAGATTTATGCGACGAAAGCAGTTTTGCGGCGTGTTTTGGAAGAAAACCGAAACGGCTACGTTTGGCATACAACCGGTTCAGGGAAAACGCTCACGTCTTTCAAGTGCGCTTCGCTCCTCCGTGACAATGGCAGAATCGATAAAGTGTTCTTCCTGGTTGACCGTAAAGATTTAGACGATCAGACCGTTGACGAATACAATTCATTTGAAGATAATTGTGTAGACAGCACGGATTCCACTTCCGAACTCATTAAACGTTTGAAGAACAGCGGCGAAAAAATGCTCGTTACCACAATTCAAAAACTCGCTTGTGCGCTTCGCAACGAAAAATACAGACCGATAATGGAAGCGTACAAAACGAAAAAATGTGTCTTTGTAATCGACGAATGTCATAGAAGTCAGTTCGGCAAAATGCACGGCGATATCCGCAGGAACTTCCAGAACGCCAATTTTATAGGCTTTACCGGAACCCCTATTTTTGAAGAAAACAAAGGCGCGACAGGTCAAACGACGGCAGATATATTCAATGCAGGCACAATGGATGCTTGTCTGCATAAATATCTCATTAAAGAAGCCATTGCAGACGGTAACGTTTTGAAATTCTCTGTGGAATATCAAAACACTTTCAATGTTGTAACGACCAATGCCGCTGATATGACGGTAAGACGTATCGTTCACGAGCAGAGCAACAATCCGAATTTTAATCTGGAAGAATACTGTAAACGTAACAACATTGATATTTCAAACATTTATAGCGATCAGCAACGTATCGAACTCGTTACCAACAACATTTTGGAACATTACGAAAAACACACGAAAATCGGTACGGACTCTTACACCTCTCTTTTCGCCATTCAGTCTGTTCCGCTTCTGCAAAAGTATTACAATGCTTTCAAGAAGTTAAACAAAAAAGGATTGAAAATTGCCGCTATATTTACATACGCCGCAAACGAGGATATGGACGAAGGCGCGGACACACCGCAATCGAGAGAATTTTTGGAACAGTGTATTCAAGATTACAATGAGATGTTCTCCACGGAAAAAGAAAAACCGTCTTTCAGTCTTGAAACGTTTGATGCCTACCGCAAGGATATTGCAAAGCGATTAAAACAAAAAGAAGTACCGCAAATCGACATATTGCTTGTAGTAAATATGTTCCTGACGGGGTTCGATTCAAAGCCGCTTAACACCTTATACTTGGACAAGCCGTTGTTCTGGCACTCCCTTGTGCAGGCATACAGCCGTACAAACCGAATTTACAAAGAAACAAAGCAATACGGACAGATAATTACCTTCCGAAACATCAAAGAAGAACAGGATAAAGCCTTGAAATTGTTTTCGGGCGACGGCAATCCGAACGCATATCTGCTTGAAAATTACGACTATTATGTTGCGGAATATGCCGATCGGGTTGCAATTATGCGTAACGTTGCTCCGTCTTACGATATTGCAGGCAGATTACAATCGGAAGACGATCAAAGGAAATTTATTGTTTCGTTCCGTTTGGTCGCTCAAACGCTTTCAACCTTAAAAACTTTCTCGAAATTCGACTGGAACGATCTTGCCAACGTCTTGGACGAAGACGAATTTCTGGGATATAAATCGTGGTATCTCTACTACTACGATTTAGCCAAGAAAGAACGTGAGAGAAATGTAAAAACGACTCTTGTAGATATCGACTTCAATATAGAGTTGATAAGAACGGATAAAATTAACGTCGTTTACATTCTTAATTTGCTGAAAGACGTTATTAAGAAAGACGAAAATGAAAAGAAACGATCCATTGATTTGGTTCTGCGAGAAATCGAGCGTTCAGACAACGAACGATTGAGAGCAAAGCAGGAAATGTTAAAACGCTTTGTTACAGAAAAATTCTTCACTCTCTCGCCCGATGAGGATATTGTGAAGGCGTATGAAGAATTTGAAGTTCAACAACAGAACATGGATATCGAAATGTTCGCGGAAGAAACCAAACTTGATGTCGAAACAATCAGATTTTTTATGTCCGAATATCAATTCAAACACGTTATCAGTCTTGAGGATATCCGAAAACGGTTAAGTCAAAAAGGCTACGGGCTAATTCAAACAATAAAACTCTCGTCCGAAATAGAGGACTTTGTAAAAGAACAATACGAAAAATTCAGAGCAGAAGGAGTATAAAAATATGGCAACCGATATTCAACTTCACAAACAACAGGCACAGGAACTTTCCAACAAACTTTGGGCTATCGCAAACGATTTGCGGGGCACAATGGACGCGAGCAAATTCAAAGATTACATTCTCGGTATCATTTTCTACCGTTTCCTTTCCGAAAAAACGGAAAAGTATATGGAAGAAATACTGAAAAACGACGGTATGGCCTATGCCGACGCTCTCGCTTCTCAAAATGAAGAATTGCTTGCCGCGCTCGACAAGTATTCTCTTGACAATCTCGGCTATATCATCCGCCCCGAATATAGTTTCGGTTATATCGTCAATATGATAGCGGGTAAGTATGACGGAAAAGTGTTCTCGGTTGACTATCTCGAAAAAGCAATCGCATCTATTCAGCAGTCTACGCTCGGGCAGAAGTCAGAAGCCGCGTTTGACGGTATTTTCGACGCAATGGACTTGAAAGATAAAGATTTGGGCAAGGAAGTTTCCGACCGCACAAAGCAAATTGCTAAGGTTATCAACCGCGTTAACGATATAGAGTTTTCTTATGACGACGCACAATTTGACGTTCTCGGAACGGCTTATATGATTTTGATCGGTCTATTTGCTTCCGATAGCGGTAAGAAAGGAGGGGAGTTCTTTACGCCAAGCGCAGTTTCCGAACTGTGCGCGCGCCTTGCAACAGTCGGCTTAAAATCCGTTAAAAACGTATGCGATCCTACTTGCGGTTCGGCTTCTATGCTTTTGGAAGTTCGCAAAGCGGTTATCGCAAACGGTGGTACAGCCGAACACGCCGTAGGTCATTATTACGGACAGGAACTCAACGGCACGACATATAATCTTGCCCGTATGAATATGCTGATGCACGACGTGCCGTATCAATATTTCAATCTTTTCAACGATAACACGCTTGAAAAAGATAATTTCGGAACTACCAAGTTTACCGTGCAGGTTGCGAATCCGCCCTACTCGGCGAAATGGTCTGCCGCTTCCTCCTTCCTTGACGATCCGAGATTTAGCGGCGCAGGCAAACTTGCCCCGTCCAGCAAAGCCGATTTTGCATTTGTAGAACACATGGTATATCACATGGACGACGACGGACGTGTTGCCGTTCTTCTGCCGCACGGCGTACTTTTCAGGGGCGGAAGCGAAGATACGATTCGCAGATATCTGATAAAAGATCTCAACGTACTTGACGCGGTCATCGGTTTGCCTGCAAATCTTTTCCATGGTACGGGAATCCCTGTATGCTGCCTTGTTCTGCGCAAGTATCGTAACGGTAATGCGGGTAACATCTGCTTTGTTGACGCGAGCAAATATTTCACGCCCGGCAAAAATATGAACCAGCTTTCGTCCGAAGATATCGACCGTATCTTAAAGGCATATATCGACCGTAAAGATATAGATAAATTCTGCCATATCGCCACAATGGAAGAGATTGAGGAAAACGACTATAACTTAAATATTCCGCGCTATGTGGATACGTTTGAAGAGGAAGAAGAAATCGATATCAAAGCGGTTATGGCAGAGATAAAAGAGCTTGAAAGTCAACGCGCAAGCCTTGACGAGGAAATTAACAAGTATCTGAAAGAACTCGGAATTTTGGAGGACTAAAAATGGACTGTTCTTATGTTAATAGAATAATTGAAAAGTACGATAACAATGTGCAATTTACTCAAAATGAGAAAACCGCCTACGCAAACCTTTCTCAAATTCTAAACAATTGGTTTAACGCAAACTTTGGAGGGAATTATACATACTATCCTATTTTACACATACAACAATCCGGTTCAAGAGCTAAGGGAACGGCTATTAGAGGGAAATCCGATATGGATATGTTCTTATCTATATCAGATCCTAACAATGCACATACGCTTAAAGATTACTATGATAGTGCTTTTGAGTATTTGAAAAACAGCGGGCTATCTGTTAGAAAACAAAATGTATCTATTGGTGTAAAATACTATAATTGCGATATTGATGTTGTTCCTGCTAAAAAGGTTAATTCTATGTCATATCAAAGATATAATGACCACTATCTATGGTCGAACAAGCATCAAAACAGAATGCTTACTAACATTCAAAAGCATATTGATATGGTACGCAATTCCGGACACAGAAAAGAAATAATGCTGTTAAAAGTTTGGAGAGAAAATCATAAACTTGATTTCCCTTCAATTTACATTGAACAGTTGTGCGTTGAAGAATTAGGTAAAAATAATCAATACAATTTGGCGGATAATTTTTGTCACATGCTTCAGTATATTTCAAACAATATAGAAGATAAACGTGTGGTCGATCCAAGTAATTGTAATAATATCATTTCCGATTCTTTAACTTCGGCAGAAAAAAGAACAGTCGCAAATCAGGCTAATAATTCTCTGTCTGAAAAATATTGGTCAAACATAATTTGGTGATATTATGGGAAATACAGTTGAGATAAAAACCCTGTTTAAGGGTATGCAAGAACAAATGATAGCGAAGTTAAACGCCCAGGAATTTATTTCACATCCCGGAACTAAAGGTGATGTTACGGAAAATAATTGGCTTTCATGGATGAAAGAATTCCTGCCAAAACGATATGAAGCCGATAAAGCGTTTGTTATTGACAGCGATGGACATGTAAGCGATCAGATAGATATCGTCATTTACGACAAACAGTATTCTCCTATTGTATTTAAGCAAAATGGAGCACTGTATGTCACGTCAGAAAGTGTATACGCTGTTTTTGAGGTAAAACAAGAACTTAATAAAGATAACATAGAGTATGCGGGTAAAAAAATAGCAAGTGTCAGAGATTTAAGAAGAACATCGGCTCCCATCGTATACTCTACAGGAACAAAACCAGCGAAACCACTACATAAAATAATTGGTGGAATTTTAACAACAAGAACACAGTGGGCAAACCCTATTGATAATTTAGTAAAAAAGCATTTAGCGTCCTTAAGCTTAAATGAACAAATAGATTTAGTATGTTGCTTAAAGGACTCATCTTACTCTGCGGAATATCTTCAGAATAAAATAACTTTGCATAAAAATACTGATGATGAGGTCTTAATATATGTGTTTTTGGAGTTACTATTACTTCTTCAAAAAATAGGAACTGTTCCTGCTATTGATTTATTACAATACGCTAAAGCCATTGATTCGATTTGAGGTTGATATGAAAAAAGAACAAAAAACAATCACTAATGCAAATGAAGGAAGACAGAACAAACTTAATGTTCCAACTTTAAGATTCAAAGAGTATTCCGATACTTGGCAAGAAACCCCCTTTGACTCAACGTTTGATATTCTTACGAATAACACTTTATCAAGAGCCGAATTGAACTATGAAGATGGTACATATAAAAACATTCACTACGGCGACGTTCTTATTAAGTTTCCCGCACATATTGACGTGGAAGATCAGGAAGTCCCTTTCGTAAACGAATATAGTTCTTCGGTAAAGTTTGATGATGCTTTGCTTCAAGATGGCGACATAGTGATTGCAGACACGGCAGAAGATTATACCGTAGGAAAGGCAACGGAAATTGAAAATTCGTCTATGCGTAAAGTCGTTTCAGGTCTGCATACTATTCCGTGTCGTCCGAAAATGAAATTTGCCGCAAGATACTTGGGGTATTATATCAATTCTCCCGCTTATCACAATCAACTTATCCCATATATTCAGGGCGTAAAAGTCAGTTCAGTATCGAAAACACTTATAAAAAACACGTCTATTTCTTATCCGAGTTATGGCGAGCAATCAAAAATTGCCGAGTTTTTGTCTGCATTAGATAGTAAAATTGAAACTCAAAACAAAATCATTGAGGATTTGAAAATCTTAAAGAAAGAACTTATGGACTATGTTCTCAATACCTGCGACTTTATGGAATTATCTATAAAGAATTTAATTGATTGTGGATTTGCAAGAATTATAAAGGCAAGTGAGATGAAAAAATTTGATGGAACAAGAAAGTACTTATCTACTTCGTCAATAGGCGAAAACGGCATTGAACAAGTCGAAAGTATCATAACTTATACGGATAGACCAAGCCGTGCAGCTATGTTACCTATAAAAGGCAGTATTTGGTTTGCAAAAATGAAAAACTCGGTAAAAGTTTATCAAAGCACGGATGATGACGAAAATCGTTATATATTATCAACAGGTTTTTATGGGTTACTTTGCGATGAAACAAAGGTCAATTCGCGTTGGCTAATTGAACTGTTTAAGTCTGATTATTTTAACACACAGAAAGATAAGTTTTCAGAAGGAAGTTCTATGTCTGGTATAAAGGATAGTCAGTTAGCCGACATTAAGTTGAAAGTTTTTGCCGATAAAAAGGAAGAAACATACCATACAGATAATATTCAAAATTTATCAAACAAGATTCAACTTGAAAAAAACACTCATGAAATGTTGCTTAAACAAAAACAATCCTTTCTTAACGTTATGTTCATATAAACATAGCGTTAAGAAGATATTTACGTTGTGCTTCTATTAAGCATAAAGCCTTTTCTTCAGCGGCAATTTTAGAAGAAATAGATATAAGAATGCTTAATACTGCTCTTTGCTCCGCCAAAGAGGGTAAGTATAAGGGTAAAGTCGCTATTTCGGATATATAATGACGCTTGTGTTCATTAGTTGAGAGATTTAAAAAAGAAAGATATTCATAGAAATATCTAATATCGATATTTGGTTTTGCAGATAGAATTTTGATTGCGGAAGATTTTACTTTGAAAGGAAAATTAACGAACTTGAAATCTAAAGTAAAGTCATCAAAGATAATACAATCGCATTTATTATAAACCCCATCTTGTTCATTCGAATATCCTAAGATAAACGCTTTATTTGCTGTTAACACAGGCGTTTTTCCGCCTTTATTGTACTTGTCGGAGTCGACAATATAATTCGTTGGTTGTTCGTAATCTATAATATCGCCGATTTTACAATTAGGCATTTTACCGTTTATTAGTCGCCTAATTAAAAAGCCATTAAATTCTTTCAATAGCGAGCAAAAATCGCTAATTAAAGGATTATGCGAATACATTATTAAAATAGCAAGCGGACATCCCATTAGATTAGGAGAGATATCTACAATATACCAACCCCAAACTATTACGCAAGCAGAACTAAGTGAAAATGGTGATTATCCTGTCTTTGGAGCTAACGGCATAATAGGTTATTATCATCAATTTAATCACGAAAAAGCGCAAATCATCATCACTTGTCGTGGCTCAACTTGTGGTACCGTGAATATGTCTGCTCCAAATTCTTGGATAACAGGAAATTCAATGGTTATAAATGTTGATGGATATGAAGGTATAGTAGATAAGCAGTATCTATTTTATTATCTGAAAACAATATCTTTTAAGAGTATGATTTCTGGCTCGGGACAACCTCAAATTGTCCGTAAGCCTCTTGTTGATTTACTGATCTCATTACCTGAGTTGAATACACAAGTTAAATATCGCTCAATCATTGATACTATTGACAAAAAACTGGTAAAAGAAAAAGATATGCTTTCTCGCCTAACTGACTTAAAAGCATATCTTCTATCGAATCTTTTTATATAAACATTGATTTTAGAAGAAATGCTTTTTGCTTTTGAAGTGCTGAGAGCATTTCTTTTTCTATTTGCAATCGTTTATATAATGATTTGAAATGCTTACAGATTCGTTCTTGTTCGTCTAAACAATGAACTGTAAGTATATGTCGCATAAGATCGTCTTTATTGACTGCTTTTCCTTGCCTTGCGCTCGTTATCATATATCTAACACTTAATAGCGGGTTCAACTCAACAAGGTATTCTTGTAAGTAAAAACTATTGATCCCAGAAATATGATATGTAGTATAAGCCGGGGAAACACAATATTTTTCGTCTTCTACAAGTATTCCTATGTCAATCTGCATTGAACCCATACCGATAATTAGCGTGTCTTTTCGGATAACTTTATTCTTCGAATAATCAGTGGATAATTCTTTTGAGTAAATATCTTCGCGCTTCCGAATTCCATACTTGCCGACCGCAACCGATTGCAGATTATTTGCTACATTTTTTTCTGAATACTCGTCAAGAAAATTGCCTAACGGGTATTGCTCTCCGTTATCAATAGACGAGAATACGATATGCCTAATTCCTTTAATAAGGGATTCGTATTTGCTAATGATTTTGTTTTGTATATCAATACGCTTCTCAATTTTATTGAGGAATGCGGCGATTTTCTTTTGCTCGTCTATTGCAGGCAAAAAGTGTTTTGTCGCAAAATAATCGTCAACCGCCATATTTAGCAAGCCGTGATTACGTGCACCTTCACCAGCAATGTCCGATATGCCTTTATGCCACTTTTTTGTTTCAAAATAGTGCGTTAAATAGTCGGAATCTACGCTGTCTTTCGGGCGGAACACGAAGTATAAGCTCGATAAACAACCTTTTTCATACTTGTCCAACCGTTTTACGGCTCCCCATGCGTAATCGTTAGAATAACTCTTGTTATAAGCAAAATCGCCATTGTAAAGAAGGTAATATCCCGACAGGTCAACACTTGCGACTGTTTTATTAAAAAACGTTATTTGATCTACAAGTCCGTATTGTGCCGATATAGTCAACGGTAGTGACGATTCGTTGTTTTTATTTCTGCGTGTTATACGGGTTACGAAGTCCGATAACGCAAATTTATGCCATTCGTCAGTATATTCTGCAAATCTCAAAGTTGGAACTTTTGAGAAAAGTTATCTGCTATGTTCCAACTTTGAGATTCAAACAATATGACGATAAATGGACTATATGCAACTTGTCTGATATAGCAAGTGTTGTTGGTGGCGGCACGCCCGACACAACAGATCCTTTACTTTGGAATGGAAATGTTCAGTGGTTTACCCCGACAGAAGTGGGACATTCAAAATATGTTTCTAAAAGCGTGCGGACTATTTCGCAACTCGGTTTACAAAAATCAAGTGCAAAAGTGTTACCCAAAGGTAGTATCCTTTTAAGCAGTCGAGCCACAGTTGGAGAATGTTCGATTGTTAAAAATGAATGTACGACAAATCAGGGTTTTCAGAGCTTAATCCCGAGAAAAGGTATAAACAACGAGTTTCTTTATTATTTAACACAAACGAAAAAGAAACATTTTATTAAATATGCCTCTGGTTCGACCTTCCTTGAAATATCGAATAGTGAAATAAAGAAAACAAAATGCGCTGTTCCTTGTATTGATGAACAAGCAAAAATTGCAGAATTTTTATCATTATTAGATGAAAAGATTGAAACTCAAAACAAAATCATTGAACATAAAAAATCGCTAATAATTTCATTGATAATTGAAATTTTACTATCGGTTTTATCTCTTGTGGAGAGTTTTCTCTCTCTAAACTTATTTTCTATGATCAATAATTTATTAAAATTATTGTGGACTATTTTCAAGGAGGTAAAACGAATATGGTCAAAGAAAAAAACATAAGTCAAATTGCAGGCTTATGGCAAGAGGAAAAGAAGCAGTTTGTAAAAAAGTCAACGTATGCAGCCTACTCGCTCATCGTTGAAACGCATTTGCTTCCGGCATTCGGTAATCTTACGTTAGTTACCGAAAAAGATGTGCAGGGGTTTGTACTCTCGAAGTTAGAATCCGGACTTTCGCAAAAGACTATCAAGGACATGCTGATAGTTTTGCGTATGATATTAAAGTTCGGCGCAAAGAAACAGTATTGTACTTATCTGCCGTTTGACGTTATTTTCCCGACGGAACGGGAACATCAGGATCTTGAGGTGCTATCTGTTGCGAATCAAAGGAAAATCATCAATTATGTGCGCGAGAATTTTACTTTTCGCAATCTCGGTATTTTTATCTGTTTGAGTACAGGCATCCGAATAGGTGAAGTCTGCGCATTGACGTGGGATGATATTGATACCGATAACGGTATCATTCATATTCGAAAAACAATACAGCGGATTTATATCAACGATAACGGAACAAAGAAAACGGAACTTCTGATAGATACTCCGAAAACCGCTACTTCTATGCGTGATATCCCGATGATAAAGGATTTATACGACCTATTGAAACCTTTGAAAAAGGTGGTCAGAAACGATTACTACGTTCTGACGAATGACGCAATGCCGACCGAACCGCGTACATACAGAAACTATTATAAAAAGTTGTTGAATACTTTGAATATTCCACCCATCAAGTTTCATGGATTAAGGCACAGTTTTGCAACGCGCTGTATTGAAAGTAAATGCGACTATAAAACGGTTAGCGTCATTTTAGGACATTCCGATATCAGTACAACGCTGAATCTTTACGTGCATCCGAATTACGATCAGAAAAAGAAGTGTATCGATAAAATGTTCAAATCGATAAAGAACTTTTAGATAACAGAATGGGAAGTTTGATGATGTTCAGGCTTCCTTTTTGTATGCGGTTGTTAAAAAAATTCAGGTAACTTTTTTATTAAAAACCTTGTAAAACCTATCGTCAAATGTCCCCTTATTATAGAGGGGCATTTTTTCTTTTCCGAAAAATACGAAGTTATACAGTGAAAGTTACCAATTATAGTAGGAGGACAATAAAAATTTTTTCTAAACACCCCCGCAAAGTGATTGAAACTTTCCAATAATATTGAGGATATGTAACGGAAACATAAAGGTTTTTGTCCTCTATTGTCCATATATAGTGAGAAAATCTTTGTCTTAATGAAAAAAGTTTCGTGCAGACCGTTAACTTTCGTGCCGGAAGTTTCCAATTATAGTAGAGGGATATTTATTTTCGGAAAAATACGAAGTTCTTACTCTCTGTTGTCCATATATAGTGAGGGGATCTTTGTCTTAACGAAAAAAGTTTCGCGTAAACCATTAAGTTTCGTACCGGAAATGTCCAATAATAGTGAAGGTAAAATAAATTACCATGAATTTCTTAAAACACCCCGCCAAAGGGTATGGTAAGTTTCCAATTATAGTAGAAGGGTTTTTGAAAATGTTCAGTGAAACACCCCCACAACGAGATGAAAACTTTCCAATATAAGTAGAGGATATTTTCAAGAACTTACGAAAAACACCCCCCCCACAAACGGGCAAGCAAATGTCCATATATAGTGAACGGAAAAGGAGATAACAGATAATGAGTTACAAACAAGTGTACCCGCCTTAGCGGGCAGAAAAACAAAACGTAAAGCAGAAAAACATAAGGAGGTATTCAGATTGACGCAATTTACGTTTTATGAGATTTACAAAGACGTTATGGAAATGCTGGACGACGATGCGACGCGTGGACAGTTTATGAAAGCGATCTGCAAGTTTATGTTCGAAGAAGAGCCGGTAAAACCGCCGAAAGGAAACAAGTCGGAATACTTTTGGGAGAACATTATCGACGTGATGATGGAAAGCAAGGAAGCCGAAAAGAACGGGAAACGCCCCAAAAGGCTTAACATGAAGATGAAACACTTCACCTTCCAATGCGCTTACTACAAGGCAATCCTGCTGATGACGGACGAAGAGATATGGCAATATATAAAGGCAATCTACGGTTATATGGTAGACGGTGTTGAACCTACGGATCTGAGCAATAACGTTGCGCTCTACTTCAATCTTGCCAAAAGGAAACTCGACATAAGCAAGACGAGAAGTGTTGTCGGAAAACATGGAGGTAAACTACGGAAACAAACTGCTGCAATTACACTGGAACAGTTTTTGTCAGTAAATCCGCACATCAGGAACAATCTCTACGGCAATGCGGTTGAACTTGTAAAAGGCAAAGATTTCTCTGTACTTTCGGACAAGTTAAAAGCAAGTTCCAAGTGGGCAAACGAACCAAGTCTTTACAAGATACTGTCGCACTACGACGAGATTATATCGTCATAACGGAAAGCAAAAGCCCGAAAAATAAATTGGAAAACGGGTACATTTTACAAGCAGGATAAGGTTTTTGCAATCTATTTCAAAAACGGGCTTTGGAACAAGTCGGAAACCGACTTTTCCATGAGGCGAAACAAAGATAAAAAACAGAAAGGAAACATAAAAAAATTATAGTATCTACACTCCGGTTCTGAAAAAGAGCTTGACTTTCCGAAGCAAATACCGTAAAATAATAGCGTCGTATATATACGATAATATATTCTAAGGAGATTTGCTATGAACAAAGACGAAGTTTTAAGAAAAGCGGAAAACGGCGAAGGCTTGACGGTTGAAGAAATCAAGTTGTATCAAAGCATCGTAAAACCTGTAAAACACGTTTACGGCATGTATGGTACGCTTGCGAAAATCTATCTTGAAGAGCATAACGTCGGGAAGATGTGGGCATTAGCCGGCGACCTCCCCGCCTATCTGCATGGGATAGATAAACAGGCGGAAGAGCTTTATTCGGTCATGTACGAGAAATTGTCCAGAGACGAACAGTATAAGCGGACGGGAAATTATATCGAGGACGTCAGACGGATAAACGAAATGCAAAGCCGTATCGAAGAAGAAATCTTGAATGAAATCGTCTATGTATAAGGAGCAGGCGCTATGGAACGGAAAGAAGATACTGCAAGGCGCATAACCCGCAGGAAGTATGAAGAAAAGCACAAGGAACGAAGAAAAGAAATAAACGGGAGCTTCGGCACGATGATGCCGAGAGCATTATGTGATGAGATAAACGAATTTCTTCGGGTGAACAACATAACGAAAGTTAGGTTAATCGTGGAAGGATACGAAGCGTTAAAGCAGAAGGTGAACAGCGTAACGCAGGAAAAGTAGTTCTTCCCCTTCTTTGCGTGTTTGCGTAATAAAATCCAAAGGAGATTCGATTACGGAAAACACGATGAAAGAAACAGTATATGATAAGAAAATCGGCAATACGGTTTATACCGTTGTTTTAAGACCCAGCGAAACGGCGAAAAACAGCATCTTCGACCTGACGAAAAAGATGATAGAATCGGGCGTCGAAGATATGCTGTCCGCTAAACACGACGAACTTGCAGTGTGTTCTTATAAGGAGTAATCTATGAGAACACGAAATAACAATAATCAGGACAAAATCACGGCGTTATACTGTCGTTTAAGCCGTGACGACGAACAGGAAGGTGACAGCAACAGCATCGTACATCAAAAAGAAATATTGAGCAAATATGCAAAAGAACACGGTTTCCGCAATCTTGAAACGTTTGTGGACGACGGATATTCGGGTACGAACTTCAATCGCCCCGACTTTCAGCGTTTAATGCGTAAAGTCGACGCCGGCGAGGTCGGTACAATTATTGTCAAGGATATGTCGAGGCTCGGCAGGGATTATCTGAAAGTCGGCGTGTATACCGAGATAACCTTTCCCGAAGCGGGCGTAAGATTTATCGCGGTCAATGACGGCGTGGACAGTGAAAGTCAGGTAGACAACGATTTTACCCCATTCCGTAACATCATCAACGAGTGGTACGCAAAGGACACAAGCAAGAAGATCCGCGCGGTATTCCGTTCCAAAGGCAATTCGGGAAAACACCTGTGTACTGTTCCGCCTTTCGGTTATCTGAAAAGCCCCGACGACAAGGAACAATGGATCATCGATGAAGAAGCGGCAAAAACGGTAAAAGAGATTTTCGCTCTCTGTATGCAGGGGTTCGGTCCGACGCATATTGCACGGATTCTCAACGAAAGAAAAGTTGAAACGCCAATCTGCCATTACGACAGACTCGGCATTAAGCACCCGGCAACATCACCCATGCCTGAATTATGGTGCTCGGATACGATAAAACGAATCCTGAGCAATCCGCACTATACGGGCTGTACCGTAAACTTCCGGACGACAAAGAAGTCCTATAAGTGTAAGAAGAAGGTATGGAACGATCCGTCTAAATGGGTTACCTTCGAGAATACGCAGGAAGCGATCATCGACAAACAGACGTATGATACCGTACAGAAAATACGCGAAGGCAGACGAAGACCGACGCCGATGGGCGAGATGAACGTGTTTTCGGGAATGGTTTACTGTGCGGACTGCGGAAAGAAAATGTATCTCTGCCGCTCATCTACTATGAAGCAAAAGGAATATTTTAACTGCTCGTCCTACCGCAAGCAGAAGAAATCGACCTGCACTTCGCATCAGATAACCGTAGAAGCCATTGAAGAAATCGTTCTGAGTTACTTAAAAAGAGTTTCCGACTTTGTCATCGATCATGAAGGAGACTTTGTCGATATTGCCATCCAACACTCCCGATTGCTGTCAAGAAAGGAAGTTGCGAAGAAGGCAAGACAAGTATCCGAAGCCGAAAACAGAATAAAGGCTCTGAACAAGATCATTCAAAGCCTTTATGAAGATAAGGTTATGGGCAAGATAACGGAAGAACGGTTTGCTTTGATGTCCGAAGCATACGAACAGGAGCAACGGCAACTGAAAGAAACTGTTGAAAACAGTCAGAGCGAAATCGACCGATACGACGAGATAAACGATAACATCAACAATTTCGTTTCTCTTGTGGTTAAGACGGGCAGAATCAAGAAACTTACGCCCGAAATCGTCAGACTGCTGATCGATAAAGTCATTGTTTCGGAAAAGGTTAAGACGGAAGACGGCTATAAAAGAACGGTAACGATATGTCTTACGCACGTTGGAGAGATAGAATTGCCGTAAAAACACAAGAAAACAGGCGCAAGCTATTCGCCTGCGCCTGTTTTCCCTAAGGGTAACACTCTTATGGGGGTTTTTATTTATTTAGAAATATAGCATTTGAAAATCTTGTAAAAATATTATTTATGGTTAACTTGTAATTTAAATAACAAATAATTTATTTATATGGTATAATTTATGTGTAAATAAAACAAAGGAGATTTATTATGGGATTTATTGGAAAAATTGTTGATAAAATAAAAGGTAACAAAAAAGAATTAACACAAAGTGAAATAGCAGAGAAAAAAGTAGAAGATTTAGGAAATCTTCTATCAAAACTTAATCAAAAATCATTTCAAATAAGAAGAATGTCAAGCGTGTACGATCAACAAATAGAAAGAAGTTTAGCAAATTTAAAACGAAATCCAAAGAATGAATATTTAATAGCTTCTACTAAAAATACATTAAAATATCTATTTGCTAAGAAAAAAGCATATGAAAGGTTTGGAGCAATTATCGATGCTGTTAGAGCACAGGTTGAAACAAAATATGCTGAAGCTTCTTTAACTCGTGGTGAAGAAATAATTGATTCAAAATTCTGCAGTGATATTACTAAAATATATTCAGCATGCGATGAATACGCTAGTATGATTGATAGTACAACTTCAATTAGTCAGTTAGAAGATTTAATGAAAAATTTTAGCAATAGTTTAGGAGTTGCAATGGGTTTTAATTCAGATGATGAAGTTGATGCATTAATTAATGATGCAATTGGCGTACAAAAAGAAACAAAAACTGAAAAAGAAGAGAAGAAAGAAAAAACAAAAGAAGAAGTCGATAGTGAAAAAATATTAGATAGCATTAGAAAAGGGATATAAGATTTAATAAAACTCTCTATAAGGGAGTTTTTATTATAAAAATTAAACTTGAATATTTTAATACAATTATTTGAAAATAATGGTATAATATATGCATAAAATAAAGTGCATATAGAAAACTTAACAACTTTGTAAATATTAATAATAAGCATATGATAGCAATAAGCGAAAGGATTGAAATAAAATGGTACAAATTGAAAAGATTAAATCAAAGGTTTTGGAAATAGGTAAAATAAGTCCATTAATCAATTTCTCTGGAAGTAAAACTCAAAACGCTTTGGAGATCTGTAACTTTTCAGGAACAGAATTATATAAGTACTTAAAAGAAAATGGTTCTGCTGTATTAGACTGCCTTGAATCAGTGCAAAAAGATTCTCTAAAGGTAAAAGCAAATAGAACTGAATATTCAAAAGCTCTTGAAAAGATATATGCTAAATATAAAGAAATAACTAATGAACAAGGTGTGAATTCGTTATATATCGTAATTGGATTTGTTAAATGGGTTGATAGTGATGAATCTGATTTATATTCACCTTTAGTTTTAGTTCCAGTTACAATGGAAAGAAATCTTAAATTACATTCACGTGGTAATTATGAGTATTCTTTACATTTATCAGAAGAAGAAATGCAATTTAATGTTTCTTTAATTCAAAAATTTATTGAAGAAAAAGTTAAGATTGATATTCCGACAGTTAATAATAGCACTGATTTAAAAGCTTTATTTAGTGAACTAAAAGAAAAAATGCTAAAGTATAGTTTTAAAATAGATGAAAAAATAGTACTGGGTATATTTTATAATGCAAGAATAAATATTTACAATGACTTAACAGAAAATGCCGATAAAGTGATTAATCATCCGATTGTAAGAGCAATTGATGGTGATCAAAGTGCCATACCAGCACTAAAGGTTAAAGAAAAGATGGATGATGAGTTTTCGTACCAAAAGACTTTTCTTCCTGTAAGTTATGATTCAAGTCAGTTAAAAGCTATAAGTGAAGTTTCAAAAGGTAAGAGTTTAGTAATTGAAGGCCCTCCAGGAACAGGGAAAAGTCAAACAATAACAAATATTATTGCTGATGCAGTTAATAATCGTAAAAGTGTATTATTTGTCGCTGAAAAGAAAGCTGCTCTTGATGTTGTTGCTAATAACCTCAAGAGAGTTGCCTTAGACGATTACTACTTGTATATTGATTCTAATAAAGCTAATAAGAAAATAATCTTTAATAGTCTTTATGACTCATTAATGAAAAAACCTGTATTATTAAAAGATGATGCTTATGCAATTTTGAAAAGATTAGATGAATTAAAAGATGATTTAGACAAGTACTGTGATTTTGTGAATAGTACAGTTAAAAACAGTAATTTAACATTCTATGATCTTTTTAGTAGGTACATTGAAGTAATCGATTATAAATATATTAATCCTCATATAAATGATATCAAAAAGGTAAGTTTTGGTGAACTTGAAGATCGTACAAGATTTATAAATAGATATAACAAATATTTAGATGATTTAAATATAAATTCATATAAAGATAATATGTATTATGGATATAAAGATAGTGATATTTCTTTAGTTACAAAAGAAGAATTATTATCTCTTTTCAATAAGGTACTAAAGGGAAAGAATTTACTTGAAGTTCTTCCTGAAGAAATTGCAAAATACTCATTATATAGTTTATATTTTATATACGATTTATCTTGTAATAGACCTAATTATTTAAATAAGAACTTATTTGTTTTAGGTAATATAAATGCGTACTATAAACAAATGGCACAATACTTTGCTTTTTATAATAAAAGTCAAAGTATTAAAGAAGAAATATTAAAGAGCTTCAAAGAAGAAGTTTTAGATGCCAAAGTGTGCGGCAGCTTACATGTTGTCCCAAGTGAAATTACTATTGAAAGTATTAAAAAACATAAAACAGATATTAAAAAGAATTTAAAAGTATTGAAAAAATATTCTTTTGAAAAATTAACTCTTGAAAATGTTTGCTTATATACTACTCTCTTAAAAGATTATTATAATACATATATGAACTTGAAGAGTTGTGAAGTAATATTTACGAAAGTAACAAGTGAAGACTATGCAAAAGAGGATGTTTATAAAACAATACTTAAAATCAAAAAATTGCTTGATAGTACTAAGGACACAAATTATCTAGATATTATTTTCAGTGATGAAAATCATTTGAATGAATTTACGATAGTAAAAGAATATATTGATTTAATTACTAAAATTAATAATTTCTATGACACAAGTATTGTTGATTTTTCAAAACTTACATACAGTGAGTTAATTGAAAAAATAAAATTATATGTAACTCAAATTGATACACTAGGTATGTTTAATTCACTTGTGAAAGATATGAAGAATTATAAAGATACTGGATTGTTTGAGTTTATAGAAGAATCTCTATCACAAAATGTTTCTCGTAGTGACTTAGAATCTATCTACTATAAAGGATATTATTCACTATTAATAGATTCTTTAAGTAAAGAATATGAAATAATTAATAATTTCTCATGCGTAAAAGAAGAGAATGAAATAAATGATTATACTTTACTTGATGATTTGTATAGTTTAATAGCGATTGTGAAAACAAGAGAAAATGTTTCGCTAAGAAAACCAAATCCTAATAGTCAGTCAACAAAGTCAGAAATTGGTATTCTTAAGTCACAAAAGGATAAACCAACAATGTCAATCAAAGAATTGTTTAATAATATCAAAAGATTACTTCTTAGGATTAAACCAGTAATGATAATGAGTCCCCTATCTGTTAGTACTTATCTTCCTAGTGATATTGAATTTGATATTGTGATTTTTGATGAAGCTAGTCAAATACAAAAAGAAGATGCGTTATGTCCTATATATCGTGGTAAACAAATAGTAGTTGTTGGTGATACTGAACAATTACCTCCAACTGATTTCTTTAAGAAAATGGCCTTAGATGGTGATGATGAAGAAGAAGCAAATGATGGATTGGCGGGAACATCACTATTAGATCTAGCAAATACATTTCTTGAAAGTGTTCGTTTGAAATGGCATTATCGTAGCAAAAACGAAGAGTTAATTACCTTCTCAAATCATTACATCTATAAAGATTATTTAATAACTTTTCCTATTAGTCGTATGAAAAAAGATGACGAAGGATTAGAATATTATTATGTTGAGAAGGGCATTTATGATCGCGGTGGTACACGAACAAACAAAGAAGAAGCTAAAGTTGTCAGCAAACTTGTTATTGAGAATATTATTAAATATCCTGAACGAAGTATTGGTGTAGTAACTTTTAGCGTTTGCCAAAGAAATTGTATTCAAAATGCTTTGATGGAAGAATTAAAGAATATAAAGCAAGAAGACCTTGAAAAGTATAATAAAATAATGTTATATATAAATGATGAAAGTGTCAAAGAACCATTCTTCATTAAAAATTTAGAGAATGTTCAAGGTGATGAAAGAGATACAATTATCTTTTCTGTTTGTTATGGAAAAGATAGTGAAGACGGAGAGCTATTCTATAATCTTGGAAGATTAACTAGAGATGAGGGACGTAAGCGTATAAATGTAGCTACAAGTAGAAGTAAAATCAATATGAAAGTTGTTTGTTCGTTTGACCCGGAAACATTAGTAATTTCTAACGAAGAACAAACTGGTCTAGCGGCTCTTAAAAAGTTTTTATGTTATGCTAAAACTAAAGTAATTGATGATTTAAATGATAAACAGAAAACAGATTTAATAATAAGCGAACAAATTGTTTCAGACATTGAAAAAAATCTTCGTGAACGTGGGCTCAAGACAGAACGTAACATTGGAAATTCAGAGTTTAAGATAAGATTAGGTGTTTACAATCCAGAAAAAGAAACAGAGTTTATAATGGGGATTACCTTAGATGATAATATTTATAAAGAGTGTAAATCTGTCAGAGATAGAGATAAATTATGGCCAAGAGTATTAAGACAAATGGGCTGGAATATATTTAGAGTTTATAGTACTGATTATATCAAAAACCGAAGTCTTGTTATTGACAAAATATTAGTAGCCATTGATAAAGCTATCAAAGGTGAAAGTGAAATTAAGAGTGTTAACGATCAATCATATAAGCAATTTGAAAAAGAAATTGAACATGGAACTATAATATTTGATACAATAAGAGAAACGAAATATGAAGATATTCTTTCTTCAAATATGTCATATAGTGAAAAATTTTCTAAAGCTGTTTATCGAATTGTGAAGAATGAAGGAGCTATACACATCAAACCTCTTGCTAAGAGAATGCTTAAATTTTTCAACACAAGTGAAGTTACTAAAAACTTGCTTGATTTAATTCCAGCTAATATTAAAGAACATGGATTGTATCGTTACATTTATAATGATGGAGATTTCTATATGACACAAGATTCAGATAATAGTTTTAAAAAATCAACTTATCGTAGAACTATAGATGAGATATATTACAAAGAATTAGCAGATTTAATAAATACTATTATTGGAAAATCAATAGGCATCTCGGCAAAACAAGTGGAAAATTTGATTAAAGAATACGTTGGATATGATATAAATAAGCAGTTAAATGCAAGTGAAAAGGAAACAATCACTAAGGCATTTGAATATTTATTGAAAGAGGGGAAAATAGAATTAGTTGACGATTTATTATATAAATGTTAATTATTAAAATTAGTATGTGTTCAAAGAAGAATGCATACTTTTTTATATCAGGGAAATAGGAAATAATTATCAAAAAAAATAAAGTTAATTATGAAAAAGGAAAGGAAAATTACAGAAAAATTATGAAAACGCTCTATCAATTTTCAAAAAAACACATTATCATTTAATAATAATTCTTGAAAAATTGTGTATGTTATGTTATAATATGTATAATAAGATGACATTAATCTTTTACAAGGGAGAATAGCCTATGATAAATCTTTTACCAAATGTTGATAAGGTCAAAATGTTGACTGGAGCAATCGTTTTAAGCAATCCAATTAAGTATTTCTTTTGTGAGAAAAAAGTAAACGTTTTTATTCTTTTTGATAAAAATACTACAGAAGTTAAGGATGAATCTTCTGCAGAAATTATTTTTAGAGAAAATAGAGAACTTAGTTTGGAAGCGTATTCCATAACTGTAAATGAAAAAGTTTATATTGAGTATGGTGGTAGTGCTGGAGCATTTTATGCTGTGCAAACACTTAAAAAATATATGAATGATTATACAGTTCCAAGAATGGAGATTTTTGATAAACCTAAGATTAATATTAGAGGTTTTATGCTTGATATTAGCCGTAATAAGGTACAAAAAGTAACAGAAATTAAAAAACTAATTGACCTTATGGCAGAACTAAAAATGAATCATTTAGAATTATATGTTGAAGGTTTTTCTTTTGAATACAAAAGCTTTGAAAAATACTTACAAAAAGATGGATTTATTACATTAGAAGAATATATAGATTTGCAAAATTATGCAAATGATCGTTTTATTGATTTTGTGCCTAATCAAAATGGATTCGGACATATGGCTGATTGGCTCGAACATGATGAATTTAAAGATTTGGCGGTATGTCCTGGGGGAATTGATTTATGGGGAAGACATCGTGAACCAAGCACATTAAATCCGTTAAATGAGCAATCATTAGAACTGGTAAAGAAAATGTATGCGGATATGATTCCTCATACAACATCAAAGTATTTTAATATGAATTTTGATGAACCATTTGAATTAGGATATGGTTTAACTGAAGGGTTAAATCGTGAAGATCTTTATATTGATTATTTAAATAAAGTTTATAAAGAAGTGAAGAAGTATAACAAAACACCACTTATGTGGGGAGATGTTTTAGTAAGACATGATGATAAATGGGATAAAATTCCTCAAGATATGATTTTTATTGACTGGGGTTATGATGCAAATTATCCGTTTAATGCTCATGCAGAGAAGTTAAGTGAAAAAAACGTATCGTTTATGTGTGCTCCTGGAACTTGTAGTTGGTCAAGTTTTCTAGGTAGATACATTGATTGGTATGAAAACATCAAAAATGCTGTTGATGCCGTTTATAACAATCATGGTCTAGGAGTTGTCTTAGCTGATTGGGGAGATTTCGGTCATTTGCAATTCTTTAATGTTAGTTTGGCACCACTCATTTTTATGGGATTATACTCATGGTCTCATAAGGAGGGTTTAATTCTTAACATCAAAGAAGCTTTAAAAGAATATTTAGATGACAAAGAAGGTATTCTATCAGAGATAATGTTAGATTTAAATAATTATTATCGCTATGATACTGGATATGCTGGTAATGGAACAAAAAGTTTTTATCGATTTATGTGGGCAAGTGTTGCTCTTGATGATACAAAGAAACTAAATATTACACCTTATGAATATTATGTATCAAAAGTTGGATTGAATGCTTTATCAGTTAAAAAATATAATATTTTAGAGAATTTCTTTAAATTAAAATTAAAAGAGTTAAAGTATGTTGATTGTCAAACAAGTGAACAAAAGTTAATATGTGAAGAATTAAAACAATCAATAGCTTTATTGCAAATGATAGATCACTTTAGCGTAGCTATTAGCGATAAGATTACATTAGACGAAAAAATCAAATATTTGGATTATGTATTACTTAGCAAAGACAAGTATTTGAAGAAACAAAAAGAATTATGGCTTGCAAGAAACAAAGAAGGTGGATTAGAAAAAAGTATGAAGCGTCTTACTGATTTCTTTGCAACTGTAGAGAATATAAAATCATTTCTTTTGAAGAATTAAATTATTTCTAGTGAAAAGAGGAAACAATAATGAAAAAAATATCTTTTAATAAGAAAATAATGAAAAAAGTTGTTTTGTTAGTTATTTGTGCCCTACTAGTTGGCTTATTAACATATTCAATTGTTGATAGCTACGTAGATAAACGTCATACAACAACTAATTCAGACAATTCAACAGTTAATATTCCTTCGGGATCATATCAAGATTACATTAAGAAAAGTGTTGGAATTGAATCAACAAAACTTGATGCTTATGATATTAATGATATTATTGGTACTGATAGTAAACTACAATTCCATGAAATTTATGATAGCTATATTAATGCAAAATTAAGTAGTGATATAGTTATTAATGGAACTGAAGGAATAATCAAAAATGCTGAAGATGGCGATAATAATTGGCCAAGTAACGATGCTGATATTAATGAATATGATAAATATCTAAATGGTAAAAAAGGTTCATACGTTGGCGAAAAAGGAAGCATAACATTTGAAATTAAAAATATACAAGAAAAAGGATTTTACCATATTGTTCTTAGTTATTTTATTCCAAGAGGTAAAGGATCTGCTGTTCAAAGAAAAATATTAGTAAATGATACAGTACTATTTGATGATTTACTAACTATGAACTTCACACGTGAATACACAAATGCTGAAGAAATCAAACAAGACATCAATGGAAATGATTTAAAGCCTAGTCAAAAAGAAATTTATAAATATCATGAAAATGAATATTTACATGATCCTACTGGTTATATTTCAACTCCTTATTTGATTTTTCTAAACGAAGGTGATAATACAATTACTTTTGAAAGCATAAAAGAAGGTTTAGTAATTACTGAACTTCGTGTTAGCGATAATCATAATTACAAATTACCAACTTACGAAGAATATGCTAAGAAATACACAGATAAACAAATGACAATTAAGGATATTGAAAATTATAAATATGAAGCAGAAGGTTCTAATAGAACAGCTTCAACACCAACTCTATATCCTATTTCTGATAGATCAAGTGCATTAAGTACTCCAAATGATCCAGTAAGAACTAAATATAATGCTATAGGTGGTTCAAAATGGTCTAGTTCAGGTGACACAATATCTTGGACTGTAAATGTTGAAGAAGAAGGATTTTACCAACTAGCATTTAGAGCTAAACAAGATTTATCTCGTGGTATGTTTGCCACAAGAAAATTATTAGTTGATGGTGTTCAACCATTTAGTGAAGCTGCTAACTTAAGATTCTACTATAACTCAGATTACCAAATGGTTTCATTAGGTAACAAGGCGGGAGATATTTATTACTTGTATCTTGAAAAAGGTGAGCACACACTTTCTTTACAAGCTACATTAGGTGATTATGGCTCAGCAATAAGTAGAGTAAATAAGGTTGTTGATAAATTAAATGATTTATATTTACGTATAATTGCGATAACAACAACTAATCCTGATGATTATACAGATTACAAAATCTATGGTGATAATTCAAGATTAGGAACTGATCAAAATGGTGAGAAAATTGATTTACAAAAAATTATGTCATCATGTGCGATTGAGTTAAATGATGTGTCAAAATATATTACAGAATTAACTGGTGAAAAGAGTAGTTTAAACAATGTATTAGATAAAATAGTTTTACAAATTGGTGGATACGTTGATTTTGATGGCGATGGAAAAGCTGAAGATGTTGGCGGATTTGCTAATAAACCACGTAACGTAACGCGTGACTTAAATGCATTTAAAACTAACCTATCTTCTTTAGGAACATGGGTTATGGATGTTCAACAACAAACATTAACAATTGAATCATTCTACTTAGCTCCTAAAGGAAGTGAACTTCCAAATGCTAAAGAAGGATTCTTTAAAGGCTTATGGTTTGGAGTTCGTGGATTCTTTGGTTCATTCTTCTTTGATTATGAATCAATAGGTGTTATCAGTGAAGAAGGATTTGATCACGAAATCGAAGTATGGTTCTTAACAAGTGAATCATCAGGTCGTGAACAAGCAAATGTTGTTAAGAACTTAATTGATATGTACTTTACATATGAAAACGAAGAATCAGAAAAAGAAGTTCCAAATTACAAAGATTATAATTGTAATGTAATTTTAAAAGTTTTAGCTTCAAGTGTTCTACTTCCAGCAACTTTAGCGGGAACAGGACCTGATGTAGCAATCAATGTTGGTGAAGGTTTACCAATCAATTATGCTCTCCGTGGAGCTGTATATAATTTGAAAAAGTTTGATGATTTCCAAGAAGTTGTTGATGAAAGATTCACACGTGAAGAAATGATACCAATGATGCTTGGAAACATAGACGATCCTAATAGTGGATGTTATGGATTCCCTAACACAGCTAGTTTCTTAGTGATGTTCTATCGTACTGATATCTTTGAAAAGAATGGTTGGGAAGTTCCTAAGACTTGGGATGATGTTACAAATCTTGTAAAAGAGTTGAGTGTTCAAAATCTAGATTTCTATTTACCTTTAGAAGGTGCAGGATCAACAATTTTCTCAACAATACTTTATCAAATGGGTGGACAATTCTATAATGACGAACAAACTGCATGTGATTTCTCAACAGAAACTGCTAAGAAAGCATTTGAACAATGGTGTAGTTATTTCTGTGATTATGGATTTGAAAAATCTGCTAACTTTACAAACAGATTCCGTAGCGGGGAAATGCCAATCGGAATTACTGGATACACATTATACAATACACTTTCTGTATTTGCTCCTGATATTGCTGGTAAATGGGCTTTCGCACCTCTTCCAGGATATCAACAAGAAGATGGTACTATTAACAATAAAGGTGTTTTAAGTTTGACATCAACAATAATCATGGAACAAACTAAACACCCTGAAGAATCATGGGCATTCTTAAAATGGTGGAGTTCAACAGTTGTTCAAGAAAAATATTCAATTGAAATTGAATCAATTTTAGGAAGTGGAGCTCGTCATAATACTGCTAATATTAATGCATTAGAAAGTCTTCCTTGGAGTAAAGATGAATTAGATATATTATTATCACAATTTTATAATGCATTTGGTATTCCTGAAGTTCCTGGTGGATATTACATCGGTCGTAACTTAGAAAATGCTATTCGTGAAGTAATTAATAATGATTCAAACCCACGTGAAACTCTTGCTGAATATGTAGAATTAATTAATAGTGAGATCACAAGAAAACGTGATGAATTTGGTATGTCAACATACAAAGGAGAAGGTAAATAATTTATGGAAATGAATAATGAACAAAAAATTAGCCTTTGGAAGAAAATAAAAAACTGGTTTACTGAAAGAAATAAGAAGATGGACGAATGGAGCCGTAGAAAGCCAATGCGTCGTAAAATCTATTTAAATCGTAAATTATATTTGATGATGTTTCCATACTTATTACTATTCTTTACGTTCACAATTGTACCAGTAATTTTAAGTTTCTTATGCAGTTTTACTGATTTTAATATGTTACAATTTCCTCCACACTGGCGTGGTTGGGATAACTACTTAGATTTATTCTTAGAAGATACAATATTCATTACAGCTGTAAAAAATACACTTATTATAGCTGTAATAGTTGGCCCTGGTGGATATTTATTATCATTTGTATTTGCTTGGTTAATTAACGAGTTGCCTCGATTCTTGAGAGCTATAGTAACATTTATGTTCTATGCTCCAGCATTAACTGGTGCAGTATCAATTTGGGCCTTAATCTTTAGTAGCGACTACTATGGATGGATGAATTCCCTTCTAATAAATATGAATATTATTCGTGAGCCTATCTTATGGCTAAAAGATCCTAAATGGATTCTTCCAATTGTTATTTTAGTACAATTATGGAGTAGTTTAGGTGTAAACTTCTTAACATTAATTGCAGGTTTAAAAGGTGTTAACAAAGAATACTACGAAGCTGGTGCAATTGATGGTATTAGAAATAGATGGCAAGAGTTATGGTATATAACACTTCCATGTATAAAAGAACAGTTACTATTTAGTGCTGTTATTCAGATTTCAAATACATTAGGTGTTGGAGCTATCACAACTGCTTTGTGTGGCTTCCCATCTGTACAATATGCTGGTCATACAATTGTTAACCATTTAACCGATTATACAAGTACAAGATATGAGTTAGGTTATGCTTCAGCAATAGCTACACTTCTATTCTTAGCTTCAATTGGATTAAATAGTTTGATTAGAAAATTAATCAGAAAGGTAGGTTCTTAAACGTGGCATTATTCAAGAAAAAAGTTAGTAAGTCTGTTGATGAACTTGAAAAAGAAAAGTTTGAACAGAAAAATGCTAAAAAAGCTCGTCATATTGATTCTCGTCCTTTCGCAGAAATTTCTAATATGAAAGTAATGAGGAGATCTAAGAAAAAGAAACGTATTAATCGTTCAAGAGTAGGTGACTTTTTCCTATTCCTATTCTTACTAGTTTCTAGTATTCTTAGTATTCTTCCATTAATAATGATTGTAAACAATGCATTTAAACCATTAGATGAAATATTTAAATTCCCACCAACTATCTTTGTTATTAATCCAACACTAAATAACTTTGCTGATTTAGGCGTTGTTTTAGGAACATCTTTAGTTCCATTCTCTAGATATTTATTCAATACAGTTTATGTGACTATTTTAGGTACATTTGGACATGTTATTGTAGCATCAATGTGTTCATATGTATTATCAAGATATAATGTTCCTGGTGGAAAAGTTATCTTCTCATTGATAGTTTATGCATTAATGTTCCCATCAAGTGTTACAGCAACACCAAACTACATTATCCTAAACTGGTTAGGTTTAATTGATACACACTGGTCAATTGTTCTTCCTGTAATAGGTGGAACATTAGGATTATTCTTAATGAAACAATTTATGGATCAAATTAGTATGGAATACATTGAATCAGCAAAACTTGATGGTGCTGGTGAATTCAAAATTTATTGGTCAATAGTAATGCCACTTGTAAAACCTGCTTGGATTACTTTAGTTATTCTAAACTTCCAAAGCTTATGGAATACATATGGTTCAACAACTATTTATCGTGAAGATTTGAAAATGTTAAGTTATGCAATAAATCAAATTGCCTCAGCAGGTGTAGCTCGTACAGGTACATTAAATGCTGTACAGTTAGTTATGATAATCGTACCAATTGCCGTATTTATCTTCTCACAAAGTAATGTTATGGAGACAATGGCACATTCAGGTATGAAGTAAGAGGTGAATATGATGAGACGTATGAAAAAAATATTAAGAAGATTATCAATCTTAGTTCTAGCAATTATTTCGTTTATTGGTATTAAAACTACTAAAGCTGTTGGATACATGTATTCAAGTGATGGAAAGATTATTGAATCATCTGCTGGATATAGTGTTACTGAAGAAAATATTTTTAATACTTTATCAGATTCTTGGAAGAATGGTTTTAATGATGAAACAAGTACATTCAATAGCCCTAGTGATTTGTATATATATAAAGATGAAATTACTAATGAAGAAACGATTTATATAGTTGATTCTGAATCTAATAAATTATATATTTTCAACAAGGATTTGGTTTGGACAAAAACAGTTTCAAGATTTCCAATTGATCCAGGAAAATATACAATAGCGCAATTATCAAAGATTAAAACAGCAACTCAATCAGATTCTAAAGGTACTCTTGCATCAACTTCATTTTGGACTGCTGACTCACAAAGAAAATATGAATCTGTAAAGAATATACCATTTGCTAACAGAACAAGCGAAGAAAATTTATACATCGATTGTTATGCTTTAGCTGGTGTATATCGTGGTAAAAGACCTCTACGTGATGCAAATTATAAAATAGTTCTTGATGAAAATGAACAAACAGTTTATGAAGATATTTTATGTTTATGTGATTCAAAAAATAGACAAATATTAATTCTAAACCCTAAAACATTTGAAGTAATTCAAATAGTTAGTGAACCAGAAGGTGTTAATTTCACTGCAAAATTTGAACCTGTGAAAATGGTTGTCGACTCAAGCGGAAGAATGTACGTTATCTCTACTGGTGTATATGAAGGAATATTATTGATCAATTATGATGGCTCATTTATGACATTTGTAGGTGTTAACTATACAACACTTTCATTCTGGGATGCTTTAAAGAGAAGTCAAAAAACAGAAGAACAATTAGCTCAAGAAACAACAATTCTTCAAACATCATTTAATAACTTAACAATTGATAAAAAAGGATTTTTGTATACAGTATCTGGAGCCATTTCAAATGCTGATGGCACAAAATCAACAGATACAATGATCAAAAAAATTAATTCAACAAACTCTGATGTATTAAAGAGAAATGGTTATAATAAACCAATTGGTGATTTAATTACCATTAAAACTGGTGCTAATGCTGGTTCTAGTAACTTTGCGGCAATAACTGTAAATGAATATGGAGTTTACACTGTTGCTGATACAAAAGGTAATAAATTATTTACATATGACAATGAAGGTAATTTATTATATATCTCAGGTGGTTCTGGACAACAAGTAACAGATATTAAGATTCCTGTAGCTGTAGCATATCAAGGTGAAAACCTATTAGTGTTAGATAAAGGAAACAAATGTGTTATGCGTTTTAAACCAACTGATTTCGCAAAATCAATTAATAAAGCCGTATATTATGAGTATATTGGTGATGCTGACAAAGCAGCTGATGAATGGCAAAACGTTATTCATGCAAATCCTGCATACGAATTAGCATATGTTGGAGTTGGTAAAAAGCTATATGAAGAAGGTAGATACCAAGAGGCAATGTTAAACTTTGAAAAAGGTGCTGATGTTAAATATTTCTCTAGAGCATATAAGATGTATAGAGATGATATAATTGGCAAATATTTCCCATATGTTGGCGGTGGTATTTTAATTCTAATAGCTCTTAATATTACACTTAAAGTTGTAAAAAAGGCTAAAAAAAGAAAAACTGGAGTAGAGGAGGATGAACTATAATGAATGATACAATTAATGAATCAAAATCATTAAACTTTAAATCTACTCTTAAAAAGATTGGCAGTGCCCTTTTGAAGGGATTAAAAGTATTTAAAGAAGAATTTATTACTTATCCATTATACATTATGTCACATCCTATTAAAGGATTTGATGACTTCAAACGTGAAAAGAAAGGTAAATTATGGGTTGCGTTTGTTTTCATTGCATTCGTAATTTTCCTAAATATTATTTCATATCAATTTACAGGATTTATCATTAACCCTAAAAATGATATAACTAAGATTAACACATTTAGAGAAATCTTATCTGTTCTTGGAATCGTAATTATTATAACAGTTGCCAACTGGAGTATTACGACATTATTTGATGGAAAAGGTAAGATGAAGGAAATATTTATGATGATTTCCTACTCTCTATTCCCATTATGTTGGGCTAAATTCATTTGTATTTTTGTAAGTAATTTCCTTACACAAAATGAAGCTGCTTTATATAGCTTAATAAATGGATTAGGAATATTCTTAATGTGCTATATGGCCTTCTTTGGGTTCATAAGCATTCATGAATATGGCTTAGTAAAATGTATAGTAACATTAATAGCTACAGCAATAGCGATACTAGTTATTTGCTTCATTGGAATTTTAGCATTTGACTTATTCCAAAAAATGTCTGGATTTATTTATACATTATATCAAGAAATATCATTAAGGTATCTATAAAGGAGGAGAAATATGAAGTATAAATTTCTTAGATTACGTATTATTGTTCCCTCTTTAATAGTTATCATGTTAGGTATTTTAGTATTGACGTTCTTTGTAGGAGGCTTAAAAGCTGCAAGCTTTGAATATGATAATCTTGAGTGGAACGAAGATGGTTTTGTAAGACCAGAAATGGTTATTATTGATGGAAACAAAAAATGGCTGATGAATGATGTTGATATCAATACTCGTAAATATGTTACAGATAATGAAAAATATGTAATGTATATTGATGAAGATACAACTGTTATTTCAATATATCAAAAACTAGAGGGTTGGACAAAAGATGATAAAACAAAAGAAAAATTGTTATATCAAACTGCAAATACATCTAGTAACTTTGCTGAAGAAAAGTCAAATGTAACATTATATTATTATGATTCAAATGGTAAGCTTGCAAGTTTAAATAGTTTTGACAATAGTGTTAAATACGAAAATAAACTAAAAGGTCAAGATGAAAAATATTATTCATTAAGATATAATAATGATGGAACTTTAGATATTTTATATCAAATTGGTGAATTTTCAAATGTACTTGAAACATTTCCTAAATATTTCACTAGAACAAAATTCGAAGAATTATTTGTTGGAAATATAATGTTCCTTTATACAAATGATTCAACACTTGGAAAAAAAGAAATAGATGTTGTTGGTAGCGATGGAAATCTTCTAGCTGATAAAGGCTATGAAATGAAAATAGCAAGTAAGTTTACAGCAGATAATATTCGTGAAGGTGCTGATAATGAATACGGATATGCATTATGTTTTGATAATGAAGCTGCTTTATATATCATTAAAAATGGTTTAGGTACTCTTCATTATAAAGCAGATGATGAAAAAGTAGGCGTTAAAGAATTAACTTTCAAAGAAGCACCAAGTGATGAAAATGAAATATTAAATGCAGAAAATGGTTACTGGGAAGTATTTAATATTGTTGATGAAACTGGAACACTTAAATTTAAATTAGGTGAAAATTGCAACTGCACTAGTTCACCAGTTAAATATAATCCATTCCTAACTACGTCAATTTTAGATACTATTACTTACCCAACATTCTACCCAATCATTTATGAAACAGAAAATGATAAAGGCGAGAAAACGACTGCAAATACAAATTATAGAGATCGTGCAAATATTGAGAATAGTTATTTAGAGTTCAAGGCTACTGAAAAAGGTCCTTCAAAAGAACTTTATCAATACTTAGTAATTGGTAGTTATGGATTAGCTGAAACTAATAGTAGTTTACCAAACTATTTGATTCCTAATGCAGAAAAACCAACTATGATCAAGAAATATCAATCACAAATTAAAACATATAGAAATAAAACTGTATATTTTGATTACAACAATGATGGTGTTATCACTGCTGATGAAGGATTCGTATATGGTGGATATCAAGCTCGTGATTTACAAGGTAATTATCTATTTATAGATGAAAATAATAAAATATTCTATTTTGATGCTAATGGAAATCGTATGTTAAACGATGATGAAGGTGTTGCATCAAGTGTCGATTCAACAGGATCTTATAAACCTTATCAAAATGGTTTAACAAAAGACATCACTGAAGAGGAAAATACTAAATATAATGCAACATCTGAAGCAGAATCAAAGGCTTTCCAATTAGCCATTAGATTCGCGTTAAAGAATGATGAATTAGATATCACTTTAATCAATAATTCTTTGATTGAAGGTGTAGGTAAAAATTCTAATGAAGAAGTAGAATCATATTTCAAACATGACAATACATTTGCAAAAATAGAAATGTGTAAATACATGGCTACAAACAAATCAGAAACTGAAAAAGGACAAATAGTTCTACCAGATGGAAGTGGTGCTATTATTTCCTTCAATAGTATTAAAGATTCACAATATGCTGCAAAATATGCTGAAAAACCAATTTATGGTAATGACTTTGCTATTCCAATGGAAACAAGAGGATATGACCAACAAACACTTATGTTCCCTATGTTTGGATTTGTAGAGCAAACAAGCAAAAAAGGAATCGTAGCAATTGTTGAAAAAGGTGCTCCACAATCATCTATTACAGCAAACTTTAAACGTAAGTCATCTGTAAGTGGAATTGATGTTTACAACTATGCATTCTTCACAACTCGATTAAGAAGTAGTGAAAGTGTTAAAATAACTGCAAACACAAGTTATACAAAGGTTAGTGATAAATTATATTCATCTGATATTTCATATCGATATAAATTTATTTTCCCTGAAGAAAGTGGAAAATTTGATTATACAACTGTTGCTAGTTGCTATCGTGAATATTTGATTAATAAATATAATTTACAAGAAAAAGTTGATACAACAAAGAGTGCAACTCCAACAATTACATTTATTGGAGCTTATAAAAAGAAACAAATTCTTCTAGGTGTTGTATATGATGCTCAAAAATCATTAACAACATTTAATGAAGCTAATGAAATAGTTAATGATTTAACTGATAATGGAATAAATTCAATGAATGTAAATTATTCATTGTGGACTAGTAAAGCTGCTGATACTAAAATAAGTTATAAATATAAAGTAAATAGTGTTTTAGGCGGAAAAAATGACTTAAAAGACTTTACTAAGAATGTTATCAACAAGGGATATAATATGTTCTTAGATTATCAAGTTGATACGGGATATGGATATGATATGCCATTTGGTTCATTAAAATATAACATTAAATCTATTGCTGGTTCAACAACTAACGCTTTAGAATATGTTTTATCAACTGGTTTAGCTGATGCAACTGGTAAAACTGGTGGATTACTTTCTCCTGTATTCTACAATTCTATAGTTACAAAATATATGAAGAATTATGCAAAACTAGAAACAAATGGAATTAATTTAATTGGAATTGGTAATTCAAATGCATCTGACTATACAAAATCAAGACAAGTATATTGCGGCGATGGCCTAGAGTATCAAAGACTTGCTCTTCAAACCGCAAAAGATTCAGGTAAGAAGATAATGCTTGATGCACCATTTGATTATGCATTTGAATATGTTGATGTGGCTAATAATGTTCCTGTAGAGACAACATTATTACAAATTGTTGACTATTCAATTCCTCTATATCAATTAGTTTGTAGTGGATTATTTGATTATAGTTCTAAAACAATTAATTATAATAACGATAACTCAATCGAATGGAATATCCTAAAAGCAATCGAAACAGGATCAAATTTATATTTTGAAGTTTCAGCTTCAGATACAAGTGATTTACTTGAAACTGATTATACTAGTTATTATAATTCTTACTATGCTAACTGGAAAGAAAAGATTATTAGTATGAATAAAACATTAAATGAAACAGGAATTTATAATTCTAGACTAGTAAATCATGAATATTTAAATGATAATTTAGTTCGTGTTTCTTATGAAAATGGACTAACAATACTTATTAATTATAGCGATTCTAATTACATTGATTCTTCAACAGGTATAGCTGTTCGTTCAAACTGGTATGCTGTTGAAAAACTTGGAAGGGAGGAATAGTTTATGAATAAAGACTTCTTTAAAAAAGTTGGTAATGGAATTCTTACAGGACTAAACTATTTCTTTGCTGCATTCTACTATATGTTTTTTGGAATTGGTTGGGTTTTTAAGAACATATATAAAGGCATTTCTGTAGCTCTAGTATTTGTTGGAAAATATGTACATTTATTCTTAACAAAATGTATATGGCGTTTATTAAATGCTATTTGGAATTTCCTAAAGAAATTATTTGATAAAGCAAGAACAGGTTTAGGAAAACTATTCAGTAAAATCAAAAAAGAAAAACATGGCGAACTTCATGAATTAGAAGATAAACAAAGTGCTTTTTCTAAGTTTATGTCGGCAAAATTTACTTATCGTAAAAGACAAGCTATGTGGGGATATATCTTTATTCTTCCATTAATAATAGGTTTTATTTATTTCTTCCTATTCCCATTTATTACAACAATAGTATTTAGTTTCTCAAATGTTTATCGTGCAGGTATTATGCGCGAAACAAATGAAACTATTGGTGTTGTAACTGAATATGTTGGTATGGATAATTACAAGTTCATTTGGAATGTTCACTCAACATTTAAAGATACTTTAGGAAATGTATTTGTTGATACAATCGTAAACGTGCTAATGATTTTAATTTTTAGTTTAATCATTGCCGTTGTCTTAAACTCAAAATTTAGAGGACGTTCATTTGTAAGAGCTATATTCTTTATGCCAGTTATTTTCAACTCACAAGCAGTAGATTTAGCAATGAGTACTGGTCAAGCATTAACTGATGCTATGGAAGAATCAGGTCAAGATATTTTTAGTACAATGTTTAACTTTAGTGATTTCTTAACGAACGCTAATGTTCCGGTATTTGCTGTAAACTTCTTGTCTAATGCTTCGAAATCTATTTTCGATGTTATATCTTACTCGGGCGTACAAATTCTAATTTTCCTATCGGGTATTCAATCGGTACCAAAACATTTGTATGAGGCTGCCAAAATTGAGGGTGCTACTCAATATGAAATCTTCTGGAAAATTACTTTCCCAATGGTTTCACCACTTATGCTAACAGCAGGTGTTTATACCGTAGTCGATTCTTTCTTAAGATCTGATTTATTGAAATTAATGGATAAATATGGTTTGGCTGGTGATGTTACTTATACATTAGGCTTAGGTAACTTAACAAATGATGGTATTTATGCGGCTATGTCAATTCTATTCTGTTTAGTAAGTTTAGCTGTTGTTATCATTGTATTACTAGCAATTAGAAAGTTGGTGTTCTATCGTGATGAATAATCAAGAAATGCAAAATAAAGGTTTGTTTGCTACTTTTAAAGACCCAGTTAAGAGAAAAGTCTTCTCTAAGAAATTCTTTATTGTAGTTGGCTCTATATTACGTGCATTCATCCTTATAGGATTATGTTTCGTTATTTTACTACCTATATTTGAAAAATTATCAGCAGCGTTTAGACATCCTTCAGATATTTCTAATCCTCAAGTTGTTTGGATCCCAGCTCAATTTAGTACGATAAACTTTCAAATAGCAGCCCAAATGCTAATGTATACACAATCATTCTTTAATACATTGTTATTATCGTCTGTGACAACGTTTATTCAAGTAATAGCAACAGCTATAGCTGGTTATGCTTTTGCTAGATTAAAATTCCCAGGACATAATGTAATATTCTATATTATATTATTTACAATTATTGTTCCTAATGAAGCTTTAGATAGATCTCGTTCATGGATCATGAATGAATATACATTCTTAGGTATTTCATTAATTGGTAATGTATTGTCAATGTATATTCTTGCAGCGTTTGGTCAAGGTATTCGTTCAGCAATCTTTATCTATTTGTTTAGACAATTCTTTAAGGGTATTCCTATTGAATTAGAAGAGTCTGCACAAGTTGATGGTGCTGGAGTAATACGAACATTCTGGAGTGTAATGCTTCCAAATGCTCGTGGCGCAATCGTAACTGTTTCTCTATTTGCTTTTGTATGGCAATGGAATGACTGTTACTTTGGACAATTATTGGGTTATACATCTGGTAATATGTCACTTCTAGCAGTTCAATTAAGTTCTGGTACAGAACAATTACGTACAATTATTGCTACGTGGATAGCCGCAGGTAATGAATTCTTTGAATCATTTAGAGGTTCAGGAGTTGCGACTGACCCATTATTCGTAGCTTTAATAGCTAATACATCAGCCTTAATGATTATGGCACCATTATTAATTGGTTATTTCTTTGTACAAAGATTGTTCGTAGAAAGTATCGAAAGAACTGGACTTGTTGGTTAATAAATCAAGGTGCTACTTATGTGGCACCATTTTTTTGATAAGGAGACAAGTTACTATGACAAAAAAATACGAAAATATATCTCTTGAGGAAAAAGTAGGGCAACTTTTAATGTTTGCATTTCAAGGAGATTCATACAATGAACAATTAGATATGCAAATAAGAAAGCTAAAAGTAGGGGGCATAATTTACTTTAGTCGCAACATTAAAAATAAGGAACAAGTACAAAGATTAAATGAAAAAATCAAGCAGAACGCCAAAATACCACCTTTTATTGCAATTGACCAAGAAGGAGGTATTGTGCAAAGAATTGTTGAAGGAATGCCACCATTCCCAGGAGCGATGGCAATAAGTGCTTCACAAATGGATAACTACGATGTGTGTTATGAAGTTGGTAAAGAATTACGAAGCATAGGATTTAATGTTAATTTTGCTCCTGTAGCTGATTGTAATAATAATCCTTTAAACCCAGTAATCAATTCTCGTTCCTATAGTGATGATCCTAAAGTATGTGGATGGTATGCAAGTAGAGCAGCACAAGGTTTTCAAGACGCTTTAATACTTCCTACATCAAAACATTTTCCTGGGCATGGAGATACTAAAGTTGATTCACATTTAAGTTTACCAAAGGTTGATAAATCAATAGAGGAACTGGAAAAAATGGAATTTATTCCTTTTCAGGAAACTATAAATAATGGTATAGAAGGAATCATGGCTTCACATATTTTATATCCTGCACTGGATGATAAATTTCCAGCAACACTTTCTAAGAAAATTATAACAGGCATATTGAAAGAAAAAATGGGCTTTAAAGGTATAATAGTTACAGACTCATTAACAATGGGGGCAATCTATAATACTTACTCACATCGAGAAATAGTAAGATACGCTTGTAATGCAGGAATTGATTTATTAGTGTTTTGTGGGAAGGCTGATATTAACGAGCAAATAGATATATATAATTCATTTATAAAAGAAGTAAAAATAGGAAATATTCCTATGGAAAGAATAGATGAATCTTATGAAAAAATTATTCGCTTGAAAGAAAAATATATAAATTCAAAACAAACAGAAATTGAGTACAAAAAAGGTTTAGGAAAATTGATTTCTGAAAAAAGTATAACCCTTGTAAAAAATGAAAATGTTTTGCCACTTGATAAAAAGAATCATATATTAGTCATCTCTCCTAAAATTAAAGTGTTTACATTAGTTGATAATGATAATGTTAATTATTTATCACTTGGAGAAGTATTTAATGCACATGAACTCATCTGTGATGAGCTAATTTATGAAGAAAATGATGATATAATTAAAAAAGTTATAGACATTCAGAAAAATTATGATAAAATTATATTAGGAACATATAATGTAAGACAAAATGGTTTTGAAAGTAAACTATTTAAAAACTTACAAAAAGAAAAAACCATCGTTGTTTCTTTAAGATCTCCATATGATATCTTATATTTAGATGATGTAAAATGTTATATATGTATTTATGAAACATCGAAGTTATCTTTTGAAAGCCTTACTAAATGTTTAATAAACAATAAATTCGAAGGAAAATTACCAGTACAATTATATAAGGAGGAATTTTAAAATGAAATTAGTAATTGTAAAAGACTATGATGAAATGAGCTTAAAAGCTAGTGAGATTATTGTTGACTTATTAAAAGAAAAGAAAGATGCAACATTAGGATTAGCTACAGGAAGTAGTCCAATTGGAATTTATAAGAATCTAATTAAAAAATATGAAGAAGGAGTTATCTCATTCAAAGATGTAAAAACATATAACTTAGATGAATATTGTGGTTTACCACGTTCACATCCAGAAAGTTATTATTCATTTATGCATAGAAATCTATTCAGTCATGTAGATATAAAAGAAGAAAATGTTCATATTCCTTGTTCTGAAGGCGATGATTTACAAAAACTATGCAAAGAATATAATGATATGCTTAATAAAGCAACAATTGATATTCAATTATTAGGAATTGGTGCTAATGGACATATTGGATTTAATGAACCTAATACTTCATTCGAACAAGAAACATTTGTTGTTAAGTTAACTGAAAAGACAAGACTTGATAATCAAAGATTTTTTAATTCTCTTGATGAAGTTCCTAAATATGCTATGACTATGGGAATTAAAAACATTATGAAATCTAAGAAGTTAATACTTGTTGCTAGTGGCAAAAACAAGGCTGAAGCTGTTAAAAAATTAGCTAGTGGAGTAGTAACTGAAGAATTCCCAGCATCTATTTTATGGAAACATCCAGATGCTATCGTTTTCGTTGATGAAGAAGCTGCTTCATTAATTACAAAATAATGAATGATTTTATATTCTTAGAATATGATATTAAATATTCTCAAGAGATAATCGATTTATGGAATGAAGAAATAGGATTTATTTATCCTATTTCTCCAAAAATGTTTAATCAAAATATTAATAATAAATATTTATTTAAAGAAGGATCATTTGTTGTTTTTAATAAAAATAAACTAGTTGGTTTTATACTAACTAAAATCTATGACAATAATATGATTATAAGTAAATATATCAATAACTCGTGGATATCATTATTCTATGTGTCTAGCGAGTTTCGTTGCCAAGGTATTGGAAGCGCTTTACTGAAAAAGTTTGAAGAAGAAGTCAGAAAAACTGATGTAACAAAAATATCTGTTGGTTCTGATATTGATTGCTTTTTCCCAGGAATACCAAATGATTTTGATAATTTAACTGATGTTTTCTTTTCCAAGAGAGGTTATAATGTTAGTTATTATACCCATGATTTAGTTAATCATTTGAATAAATATAAAATACTCCATCAGCATACAGATAAATATATATATAGATATGCTAAGAAAAGTGATAAAGATAAAGTATTAGAATTCTTTAAAGAATGTTTCTATGGTAGATGGTATTATGAAGCGTTAGAATATTTTGATGATAATGATATAAAAGAAGAATATTTAATTGTTTTAGATAAAGATAAAGTAATAGGTTTTTTAAGGACAAATAAAAATTTAATTTCCAAAATATCATATAATGTAATGTGGAGCTCTCGTTTTGAAAAGTTAATAGGCTTAGGTCCACTAGGAGTTAATTCCCAATACCGAAAACAAGGTATTGCAAGTAATTTAATTAAAATTGCTCTTAAAGAAGCAAAAATGAATAACTATTCGGAAGCATTAATTGATTGGACAGGACTTGTTGCTTTTTATCAAAAGTATGGTTTTGAAACATGGAAGTGTTATCAATATGCAAATAAAAATATAAAATAATGTGCAAGGAGAGAAAAATGAAGAAACTATTTGCTTTTTTGCTTCTCTTATTTACCGCTTTAGTTTTTGTTGGCTGTAAAGATGATGAAGTGAAATTATCAATCAAAGTTGATGGCTCAACCTCTTTAACTTTAAACGTTGGTGAAGAGTTTAAAATTAAAGCAGCGTTGGAACAAAGTGATGTTAGCGATTTAAAATTGAATTTTAAATCAGATAATGAAAGTGTTGCAACTGTTTCTAGTGAAGGTGTTGTAAAAGCTGTAAAAATGGGAAACGCTAAAATAACAATTTCTGCAAATATTGACCCTAAAGTAACTGCAGAAGTGAGTGTTTTAGTTAAAGGACCTGAAGTTTTACCTACAAGTATTGAAATTGAATCACCAAATGAAGTTGAAGTTGGTAAAACAATTGATTTTAAAGCCACAGTTTTACCTGATAATGCAACTACAAAAGCAGTTGTATGGTCATCAAGTGATGAAACAATTGCTACAATTGATGATTATGGAAAATTAACAGGTAAAAAGGTTGGAGAAGTGACTATCACTTGTAAGGCTAAAGGTGATGAAAAGGTAACAGCAAGTAAGAAAGTTACTGTAAAAGAAGCTCAAGGAACTGGACTTGAATCAATTAAGTTAACTGGAGCTAAGAATTATTTAGTTTTAGGAACTGAATTTGCATTAGAAGTAGTTTATATTCCCGATACTTTCTTAAATAAAGAAGTTGTTTGGACATCATCAAATGAAGAAGTAGCTACAGTTGTTAATGGTATCGTTACTCCTGTTGCTAAGGGAAGTTGTAAAATAACTTGTACTTCTAAAGCGGATGAAAAAGTTAGTGCAAGCGTTTCTTTTGATGTAATTGAAGAAGATTTAGTTATTGAAGATTTCACTTTGAAATGCGATGAAGAAGTATTCTATGATAATGATTCATATAAAATTAATTATGAAGTTACTTCTAAGCCAACAGCAACAGCTACACCAAAAACACAATTCACATGGACATCATCAAATGAAGAAGTTGTTAAAGTGGGTTCAAAAGGTGAATTAACAACAATAAAAGTTGGTACTGCAACTATTACGGCTGTTGAAGAAATATCAGGAATTGAAAAAACATTAGAGATTACAGTTATTGAAAGTCCGGTTCTTGAAGGAATGACAATTGTTGGACGTGAAATTACAACTGAAGAAAATATAACTCTTGCAATTCAAGCAAACCCTGCTCATGCAAATTATGATGTTGAGTGGGAATCACTAAATAAAGATATAGCTACAATTAATGATAAAGGTTATGTTCAACCTTTAAAAGCTGGAGAAGCAAAATTCACAGCAAAAGATAAAACAACAGGAATTGTTGCTGAATACACTTTAGTAATTAAGAAAGCATTTGATCCAAGTGCTGGTCCAGATTCAATCCAAATTAATTATGGCGGTAAAAATGAAATTTACATTGGTTACGAAATTAGATTAAGTGTTGATGTAACTCCAGCTGGCGTAAGTAGTGCAGTTGAATGGGAATTACATGCAAGTTCTAAAGGTTTCGCTGAGATAAGCCAAGAAGGTGTTTTAAAAGCTCTTTCTGAAGGTGTTGCTCGTGTTAGAGCCGTTAGTAAAGTAAATGGTAAAAAGAGTTCATACGTTACATTTAATATTGTTAAGAAACCTGAACCAAAACCAATACCAAATTTAAATGGCTATGAAATTATTTTAATGAATGCTGCATCGGCATTACATGAGTTAGATCCGTTCTATTCTAATGGTGCAATTCAATATGTTGGAGCTGACAAACCATATAAACAAAAAGCATGGAGAGCAGTTGAAGAAGAATATAATTGTAAAATAGTTGTTAAAGCATATCCTGATACAGCTCCATGGGGACAACAAAGAGTAAAATGGCTTATTGACAATTCAACAAATGGTACAACTGAATGTGATTTTGGTGTTGTATCTGGTGCATGGATCAATAAACTTGCTGGTGGAAATGCAGCTGTTGATACTTCAAGATTCTTTGATTTATATGGAATGAATCAAGTTGAAGAAGCTTTATATGAAGTAGGCTCATCAGGAGGAAAATATCGCTGCGTATCTGCTGGTTTAAATACAAGTAGAACATATGTTATAAAAGGTTTATTCTATAACTATGGATTAATTAAAAAGTTAGGTCTTGAAAGTCCTGCTAAACTGTTTAATGAAGGGAAATGGACTTATGATGACTTTGTAAAATATTGTGCTGATGCTCAAGTGGTTTTACCAGAAAATAGCTATGCTGTTAGTGGTGGACCAAGTATTATTTGGGCTGGAATGGTAAACTCTGCAGGAATAAAACTTGCTGACAAGCAAAAAATGGAAATTAATATTACTCATAAATATTCATTAGAAGCCTTAGCTGCATTGAAAAAAATAAATGAAGGTAAAGGTTGGTCTATTAATGAAATTGGATATGATGAGGCTAATGTTCCATTTAGAGAAGGAAGAGCAATCTTCTCTCCAGGAGAGTATTGGTTCTTAAAAGCTGATAACAGATATCCAAAGGATATGTGGGGCGATTCTACAGAATATGGATACGTTCCATTCCCATATCCTGCAGGTGTTAGCAAAGAAGACACAAAAGTTAACTTCTCTGGTGAATCAGTACTTATGATGGTTGAAGGAAAAAAATATCCAACTGGAGTTGATCAAGAAGGTATCTATAGAGCCGTTCAAGATATGTATTTAAGAACAATGGATGAAATGAAAAATGACCCATTATTTGATGCAGAGCAAAAGAAACGTGACTCTCTAAAAGCAAGAGTTGATGATCCTGAATCAATTGAAGCTACAATTTTCTATATTGGTGCAAGAACAATATTTGATCCAATGTTTGATGAAAGTTTCCAAACAGAATATTCTGGAGATTTAACTACTGCTGTTATTAATTCAGTTAAAGGAAATGATTCAAAACAAGAATTAGATTCTGTTTATAGTAAAGTGTTAGATTCATTTGTTCGTACGTATGGTGGATAATAAAAAATAGTCATACTTAGTATTTGTTGTACTTTGTATGACTTTTTTTAAAAATGTTACCAATATCTTTTAAAAATATCTTGATTATTTAGTAATTTTTGGTTATAATATAAGTGGTTGTGTATAAAATTGCACAATAGATACTAAAATAATATTATGGAGGAAAAAATGAAAAAATTTATTTTAAGTATTTTAGTTCTTATGGTTGCCTTCCTATTTTTAGGATGTAAAGAAAACACTTATGAAATTGCTATGGTTACAGATTATGGCGATATTACTGACCAATCTTTCAACCAAACAACTTACGAAACTGCAAAGAAATATGCAGAAGATAATAATAAGTCATTCGCTTATTACAAACCTGTAAATGACTCTACTGATGCAAGAGTTGAAAAAATTGAAGAAGCTATAAGTAAAGGTGCTAAAGTTGTTGTTATGCCAGGATTCGCATTTGCTGGTGCAATAGTTGCAGTACAAGATCAATATAAAGATGTTAAGTTCATCGCTCTAGACGTATCTGAATATGATATTGAAGATCAATTCTATAATCATGATGCTAATGGTGCAAGAACTACATTAAAAGATGAAAATAATAAACCTCATGTAAGTTCAAATGTTACTTCAATCGTGTTCCAAGAAGAAGAATCTGGATATTTAGCTGGATACGCTGCTGTTAAAGAAGGCGAAACTAAATTAGGATTCTTAGGTGGAATGGCAGTTCCAGCTGTACAAAGATTCGGATATGGATACATTCAAGGAATCGCTGCTGCTGCAAAAGAAATGAATGTTAAAGTTGATTTATGGTATGTTTATGGTGGACAATTCAGCGGTGATGCAACAATCACAACAGCTATGGAAACATGGGTTAAAAATGGATGTCAAACTGTATTCGCTTGTGGTGGTGGAATCTATACATCTGTAATCGATGCTGGTAAAGGCGGCAAATGCAAACTTATCGGTGTTGATACAGACCAAAGCAAAGTTGTTAAAGATATTGAAGTTTTAACATCTGCTATGAAAGGTCTAGCTGATGCAACAAAATCTTGTCTAGATGATTTCTATGGCGAATGGAAAAACGGTGGAAAAGTATTAACTTGGGGATTAAAGACTGATGCAACTAAAGAATATGTAGGTCTTCCAAGAGAAACATGGACTATGAAAAACTTTACAACTGCTAACTATGATTCAGTAATTAAAGACATTAGAGATGGAAAAATTACTATTTCTAGTGATACAACTAAAGCTCCAAAAGACTTCTTAAATGAAAATGTAACTGCTAAGAATGATAATTTTGGTGCAAGTATTAAATAATTATCAAGGTTAAATAATTATGAAAAGATGGTTAGAATATATAAATTTATGTATTCTAACCTTTTTTAAAATAAAAGGTGAAAAAAATGAGCGAATATGTAATAGAAATGTTAAATATATGTAAATCGTTTGGATCATTAAAAGCAAATGATGATATAACAATCCAACTTAAAAAAGGTGAAATACATGCTCTTTTGGGAGAAAATGGTGCCGGTAAATCAACTCTTATGAGTATTCTTTTTGGACTTAACCAAATGGATTCTGGTGTTATCAAGAAAAATGGCAAAGTTGTTAATATAAAAAGTCCCAACGATGCTACAAAATTACGAATAGGAATGGTTCATCAACATTTTAAACTAGTTGATATTTTTACGGTTTTAGATAATATAATCTTAGGAGCAGAACCCTGTGGTACTTTGGGATTTATAAAAAGAAAAGAAGCTCGAGAGAAAATATTTGAAGTATCTAAGCGTTATGGACTTCTTGTAGACCTTGATAAAAAAATTGAAGATATTTCTGTTGGTATGCAACAAAGAGTTGAAATTCTTAAGATGTTATATCGTGAAAATGATATTTTAATATTTGATGAACCAACAGCTGTTCTTACTCCACAAGAAATCGAAGAACTTTTAAAAATAATGAAAAATCTTGCAAATGATGGCAAATCTATTCTTTTCATTACTCATAAATTAAATGAAATAAAAGAAGTTGCTGATAGAGTATCAATTTTAAGAAAAGGAAAATATATGGGAACATATAATGTTTCTGAAAAAACTGTTGAGGAATTATCTGAACTTATGGTTGGACGTAAGGTTAGCCTAACAGTTGATAAAAAGGATATTGTACCAACAGAAGCAGTCCTAGAAGTTAAAGATTTAACAATCTTTAGTAAAGGGCATTCGATTAATAAAATTAATAAATATGATACAAAAAATTTAGTAAACGAAGTTTCATTTTCTGTTCGTGGTGGTGAAATTGTTTGTATAACTGGTATCGATGGAAATGGACAAAGTGATCTTGTTTATGGTATAACAGGTTTAGAAAAAATAAATTCTGGAAGAGTACTCTTTAAAGGTGTTGACATAACGGATTTAAGTATAAGAAAAAAATCTATTATGGGAATGAGTCATATTCCTGAAGATAGACAGAAACATGGATTAGTTTTAGGTTATACAATGGAAAATAATCTCATTCTTCAAAGATATTTCGAACCTCAATTTACAAAAATGGGATTTTTAAGAAAAAAAGAAATAAGAGAATATGCTAATAAACTAATAGATGCATATGATATCAGATCAGGTGAAGGGGCTGTTAATATGGTAAGTCAAATGTCTGGCGGAAACCAACAAAAGGTTATCATAGCACGTGAAATAGACAAGGATCCAGATATTCTAATAGCAGTTCAACCAACAAGAGGATTAGATGTTGGTGCTATAGAATTTATCCATAAGAAAATTGTAAGTTTAAGAGATGCAGGCAAAGCTGTTTTGGTTATTTCTTTAGAATTAGAAGAAGTTATGAGTATAGCTGATAGAATTTTGGTTATGCATAATGGTGAGATTGTTGGTGAATTAAACCCTAAAGAAACAACTGTTCAAGAAATTGGCCTTTATATGTCAGGTGCAAAGAGAAACAGGTGATGTTATGAAAGCAAAATTTAAATTATTATTTGAAAAGATAAAAGAATTGGTTATACATTTCTTTAAAGGTAGTGAAGATTCTCCAAGCGGATTAAAAGTATTTCTAGAAAGTGAAGGGTTTAAAACATTTTTGTCTTCGCTAATATGTATTGCTGGTGGATTATTTGTAGGTTTAATAATATTTCTTATTGTTAATCCACAAAATGCTTTTACAGGATTTATTACAATTTTAAAAGGAGGCTTTAATGCGCCTAATACAAAAAAAGGAATTGGATTAACTATTGTAAGTTTTATTCCTCTACTCCTTTGCTCACTATCAATAATATTCTCATATAAATGTGGTTTATTTAATATAGGTGCTCCGGGACAATATGTTATAGGACTTATGTTTGCTTTTTTAGGAGTATTCTTGTTTAAGTTACCTTGGTATTTATGTTTGCTATTATCTATGATAGGTGGTGCTATTTGGGGAGCGATTCCTGGAATATTTAAAGCATATCTAAATGTTAATGAAGTAATAACATCAATAATGTTTAACTGGATTGGATTATATTTAATGAATTATATATCTGGTGATGAAGTTGGTTTAATGTATAATAAGAGTTTAGCTGAATGCTATGAAGTCCCTTTAAAATCACAGTTACCAGTAATCGGAAGACAATTATTTGGTGGATATGATCGTGTTACAATTGCTTTATTTATTGCTATTATTGTAGCAATTGCAATTCAAATTGTGTTGAAATCAACAAAATTTGGATATGAAATTAAAGCAACAGGTCTTAACATGAAAGCATCAAAATATGCTGGTATGAATCATAAAAAGAATATTATTATAACAATGGCAATTTCTGGTGCTATAGCTGGAGTTGCTGCGGCATGCTATTATTTAAATAACGCTGAAATATATTCTCCAACTAAACAAACGGCTCTACCAGTGGTTGGTTTTAATGGAATAGCAGTAGCATTTCTTGGAGGACTAGATCCAATTGGAGCAATCTTCTCTGCATTATTTATTACACATATAACCCGTGGAGGAGGATATTTAGATACTACTTACTTCTCTTCTGAGATAGCTAATTTAATTTCAGCAATTATTATCTATTTATGTGCATTTTCTTTATTTATTAAAGGTTTAATCACTAAAAGAGAAAAGAATAAGGAATCAAAAAAACAATTAGAAAGACTTCCAAGAAAAAGTGGAGGTGACAAATAATGGGTTTATTAATTCAATACACATTAGTATTCGCAACCATTCTTGCAATTGTTGCATTAGGTGGTATGTTTTCGGAGCGTAGCGGTATAATTAACTTAGGTTTAGAGGGTATTATGGTAATTGGGGCACTGTGTGGAGCAGTTATGTTAGCTGTTCTAACAAAGGCTAATGCTCCTGCGTTTATTAGAGTTTTACTTTCTATTATTGCTTCTATGATTGGTGGTGCCTTATATTCATTGTTGTTAGGGTTTGCTTGTATCAAACTAAAAGCTGACCAAACAATTACAGGAACAGCTTTAAATATTATGAGTACTGCACTAGCTGTAATTCTTGCAAGAATTTATACAAAAACTGTATCTTCAGAAATAAAATATGATAGTAGTTTATTCTCATTTGGAGGTAATTTTACAATAACAATCTTTACAATATTATTAGTTATTATTGCAGTTATAACATTCTTGTTTATGTACAAAACAAAATATGGGTTAAGATTAATGGCCTGTGGTGAAAACCCACAAGCAGCAGCAGCTCAAGGAATTAATGTTTATAAACAAAGATATATTGGTGTAATAATCTCTGGTATATTGGCTGGCTTAGGTGGACTTGCAAATATTGCATCTGTTAATGGATATTGGGATTTCAAAAATGGTGTTGCAGGAATTGGATTTTTAGCTCTTGCCGTAATGATTTTTGGCCAGTGGAAGCCATTACACATTTTAGGTGCTTCTATAATATTTGGTTTGTCGCAAACAATTGGTATTTTATATAGTGGAAAGTTTGGTATACCATCATTTGTTTATAAGATACTTCCTTATATAATTTGTATGTTAGTTTTAGCTTTGACATCTAAAAATTCTAAAGCTCCAAAAGCTGAAGGAATACCATATGATGTTAATGATAGATAATTTTTATAGAACTTTGTTTCCTTTTTTGGAAAAAAGTTCTTTTTTTCATAAAAAAAAATAATTTTGGAAAAAATTACTTTTAATATATCTTGCAAAATAGAATTAATTGTGATAGAATATATATAGGATATGAAAAGGTTTTCCGATTTACAATTTATTTGTTTAGGAAATTGTCTTTTACTATCAAAAATTTTGAGGAGGAATAAAAATGAAAAAAATCTTAGCGTTTTTGCTAACTCTTTCACTAGCTTTCGTATTACTTGGATGTGTGAAAGATGTTAAACCTACATCAGTTGAAATTACTGGCGCAAAAGATATGGTTGTTGGTGATTCACTAACACTTACTGCAAAAGTATTACCTGATGATGCAAAAGATAAGACTGTTAAATGGTCATCTGACAATGCTGAAGTTGCTACAGTTAGTGCTGGTACAGTTAAAGCATTAAAAGAAGGTACTGTTAATATTACTGCAAAAGCAACTGCAGATGAGAAAGTAGCTAAAACTGTAACAATTAAAATTACAAAAGCTGCTGACGTAGATCCTACTGAAATCAAAGTTACTGGTTTAGCTGATATCGAAGTTGGAAAATCAATCAAATTAGTTGTTGAAGTTTTACCAAGCGGAGCTAAACAAGAAGTTGAATTCAAATCAAACAATGAAGCAATCGCTAAAGTTGATGCTAACGGAAACGTTACAGGTGTGGCACTTGGTGAAGCTACAATCACTGTAAGTTCAAAAGCAAAAGCTGAAATCAAAAAAGAAGTAACTATTAAAGTTGTTGAAAAAGCTCAAGAAGTTTTACCAACAAGCATTAAAGTTACTGGCGAAACAAAAGTTCTTGTAGGCAAAACTGTTTCTCTAACTGTTGAAGTTACTCCTGAAGAAGCAACTAATAAAGAAGTTGAATTCAAATCAAGTAATGAAGCAATCGCAACAGTTGATGCTGAAGGTGTAGTAAAAGGCGTTAAAGCTGGAGAAGTTACAATTACTGTTACTGCAAAAGCAAAAGCTGATGTTACTGCAAAAATAACTATTAAAGTTGAAAAAGAAAAAGTTCCTGGTGCTCCAGAATACATTCAAATCACTGGCTATAAGAAAAATATTAAAGTTGGTGATACAATGGAATTAGTAGCATATCTATATTCAAATGTAGAAGAAGTTACATTATCAGATTATGAATGGGAAACTGATCCAAAAGAATCAGATGTAGCTAAAATTGAAAATGGTTTATTTACTGCATTAAAAGCTGGTACAGTTTCTATTAAATGTCTTTCTACTGCAGATAAAGATATCTATTCTTCAATAAAAATTACTGTTGTAGATGATTCTGAAGAATATGTATATGATGTTGAATCTCTTGAATATACATTCAAAAAGACAGAATTCTTATTACATGAATCTATTGCATCTAATATGGAAAAGAAAATTCTTCCTGACAAATTAGATAACAAAGATGTATATTGGGAATCAAGTGACACTAAAGTTGTAAAAATCAGCCCAACATATAGAACTCCATACATCGTTGGTGTTGGTGAAGTTACAATTACTGCATTCTCTGCGGCTAATCCTGATATTTCAAAAGAATATACAATCGTTGTAAAACCTTATGCTGCTCCAACATCTTTCAAAGTTGTTGATTCAATGGGTGAAGAAGTTACAGAAATTAAAGATTTAGAAGTTTCTAGAAGAAAGACTATTTCTGTTTCTGTAGAACCAGAAGATGGCGATCCAAGAGCAACATTCGAATCTTTAAATAAAGATATCGCAACAATTGATGCTAATGGTCAAATCCTTGCTGTTGCTGAAGGTGAAACTACTATTATTGTAAAATCTGCTGCTGAAGGCGTTGAATTTGAAAAACAAATTAAGATCACTGTTATCCCTAAGAAAGTTCAAGAAATTAAAGTTGAATATGTAGAGATTGAAGTTGAAAATAAAACATATGTTGGCTATAAATTAAAAGCTGTTGCTACAGTTTATCCAACTATTTGCCCACAAGGCGTTACTTGGGAAATTCATAAGACTAGTACAAAATTTGCTACTATCAATGAAGAAGGTATGATTGTTCCAATTGCTGAAGGTACAATTAAAGTAAGAGCCGTAAGTCAATTTGACCCAAGTAAGAAGAGTGCTTGGAAAGCTATTACAATTGAAAAACCAATTGAACCATTCCCAGTAGGCGATCTAAAAGGATATAAAATTATCATTATGAATGCTGATAGTGCATTACAAGATAATGACCCATTCTATCATAAAGAAAGCAATGGAATTGTTACTGAATATACTCAAGCTGACAAGTTATACAAACAAAAAGCTTGGAAAGAAGTTCAAGATAAATATAATTGTGAAATAGTTGTTGAAGCATATCCTCCAGAGGCTCCATGGGGTGCACAAAGAATCAAATGGATTATTGACAATGCTACAAATGGAACAAGTAAATGCGACTTAGGAATTATTGCTACAAACTGGATTCCTCAATTCGGTGCTGCTAATGCTGCAGTTGATGTAACTGAAATGTATGAAAGATACGGAATGAGCCAAATTGAACCTGCATTAAAGACAGCTGGTTCTTATAAAGGTAAATTATTAGTTGCATCTACAGGTATTAGTTCTACAAACACTTATGTATCTTTAGGTTTATTCTATAACTATGGATGGCTAAAGAAATTAGGCGTTAAAGACCCTGCTACAATGTTTAATAATGGTGAATGGACATACACTGGATTTACAAACTGGGTAATTAGTACACAAGCTGTTCTTGGAGAAAATGAACATGTTCTTCAAGGAAGTCCATATTATTACTGGTTTGGTATGACAAATGCAGCTGGTATCCAAGTGGTTGATGCTAACATGGCAACAGTTAATGTTGATGATGAAAAATCAATCGAAGCATCTAATGTTATCTATAACTTAGTACAACATGAGTGTGTATTAAAACCTCAAGTATGGGCTGAACAATCTGAAAGTGAATATTCATTCCATAAAGGTAAAACACTAATGACTACTGGTGACATTTGGTTCATAAGAAATGATGGTAGATGGACTAAAGATATGTGGGGCGAAGGAACAACTGAATATGCATACGTTCCATTCCCATATCCTGATACAATGGCAAAAGAAGATACAAGAGTTTCTGTAGCTAACTATAGTGCATATATGTACATTGCTGGTAGACAATATCCTGAAGCTTTAGGTAAAGAAGGATATAACAAAGTATGGTCTGTAATGAACGAAATGTTCTTAAATACAATTAAGTATCAAGAAGAAGATACATTATTCGATGCTAAAGCTGTTATGGAAAATAGTTTAAAGAACAGATTAGATAATCCAGCTTCAATCGAAGCAGTATTATTCTATGATGCTAAGAGAGTTTTGTTTGACCCTGCTCATGGTATCTATAGTTCTGTATCTGCAACTCCACTTAAGTCTGCAGCTAACAATGCTATGTATGAAGGAAAAGATTACATCGAAGAATTCGAAAAAGTTAGAGAACAATTCGAAACTGATGTTAAGAAATTCTACGCTGCATAAAAATTGATAATTAGATTATCTCCTACTATATTCTAGTAGGAGATTTCTTTTTTTACAAATTTATGAAAAGTAATCATAAAAAATCATTTAAATAAAATAAAAAATGTGATATACTATTTATGTATTAAAATTACCATGAAGGAGGAACTCAGGGTAACCTGATATACTTAAACTATGGATATGGAAAAATATACTAGTGGAAAGGTCTATCTAGTCTTTGAATGGGCTTTTAAATTAATTGTTTGGAATTTATTAACATTATTAATCGTTGCACTTTTCGCAAGCGTTCCAGCAATTACATTTTACAAAATACAAAATGATTATTTGATAAATACTGTTGAGGCTAACAATTATGATGAAATAATAGTTACCTTAAACAATGGAAATCGAAAATCAGTAGGTACAAACATCACTAATCATATTAATAATTTAGAAATAGATGATGTACGTGCAGAAGACGATTATATCTATTTAGACTTATATTATGATAAAAATTCTTATACAGTTGCAACACCAAATAAAGAAAAATATCGTGAACTTGATAAAGATAAAACATACTTTAATGAAAAAAATGAGCTAGTATTGTACGGAATGAAAAAAGAAACTAACGTTGGTAACATTTTTGATAGTAATCTTTCAAGTGAACAAAGTAAAATAGACATAAATAATAATGTGGTTATATCATTTGAAAATGGAACAAAAATTAATTATGGTAATAAAATTTATACAAAAAGTTCCTTGTGCGGTGCACTTATAATTATTGCTGTTGTTTTGGGGTTCTTTGCTTTTATACCATGTTTTATAACTATTTTTTCAATGATAAAAATCTTTTCTGAAGATGGTTCAGCAAATACCTTTACTTTGTTTTTCAATAGATTGTGGGACAATTTTAAGGCTATATACAAAATAGAATTAATCTTAATTCCAATACTTGTCATTATGTCATTTGCATTATACTTTTATTATCGCGTTATAAATGGTTTAGACTCGAAGAGGTTTTTCCTAACATTTTCATATTCAATTATATTAATAACATTAATAATATTTGCATTATGGCTTGTTAATTTACCTTTAACATTAGGTTATTTTCGAATGCGACCATATACAATTGTAAAGTTTACTTTAATAATGGCTTTTAAAAATATACTATTTACCTTATTATATATTGTTATATATGCAATACCAGTATTAGTATGTTTTATAAATGGGTTCTTTATTCCAATATGGTTTTTAGTAGGCATAAGTTTGCCAGAATTAATTATTTATTTGCTGAGTGCAAAAAAATATAGATATTTAGTACAAAATTTAGACATTATAACTGAAGAAGATCTGGAGGATTAAAATGAAACTTGGAATTGATTGTATAGATAGTTATCTTGATTTATTTAAAGGAAAAAGAGTTGGATTAATTACTAATCCAACAGGTATTAATAGTTCTTTTATTTCCTCTATAAATATATTAAAAGAAAAAACAAATCTTGTCGCTTTATATTCGCCTGAACATGGTGTAAGGGGCAATATTCAAGCTGGTGAAAGAATGGATTCTTATATAGATGAGGAAACAAATGTTATAGTTCATAGTTTGTATGGAAATACTAAAAAACCAACAAAAGAAATGATGGATGAAATTGATGTTATGTGCATTGATATACAAGATGCGGGAAGTAGATTTTATACTTTTATATACACAATGGCTTATGCGATGATGGCATGCAAAGAGTATGGAAAGAAATTTGTTGTTTTTGATAGACCAAATCCAGCAGGTTGTGAAAAATATGAAGGTAATATTTTAGATTTAAAGTATAGATCATTTATTGGTTATTATCCAATTGTGCAAAGACATGGAATGACTATCTGTGAAATTGCAAAAATGTTTAATGAAGAATTTGAAATCGGCTGTAATTTAACAAACATTTTAATGGAAGGTTATACACGCGATATGTATTACGAAGATACAAAGAAATTATGGGTAGTACCATCACCAAACTTTCCAACTCCGCAAACAGCAATACTATATAATGCAACATGTATATTTGAAGGAACAAATATAAGCGAAGGAAGAGGTACGACAATTCCTTTCGAAATTGCTGGAGCTCCATTTGTAAATGCTAACGAATATGCTAATAAATTAAATAGTTTACATTTACAAGGTGTATATTTTAGACCAATGTATTTTACACCAACATTTTCAAAGCATGAGAAAAAAATGTGTGGAGGTGTGCAAGTACATGTGATTGATAGAAATACATTTGAACCTGTAAAAACTGGATGGGCAATGCTTAATATAATTAGAGATTTGTATCCTAATGACTTTAAGGTTTTGCCTCCATATAAAGAGGGAATGGCATGTATGCTTGAATTAAATACAGGTTGTGATTATGTTACGAAGAATTCCAAATCCATGGAAGAAGAATTCAAAATAATTGACGAAGATACTAAAAAGTTTGCAAAGATTAGAAATAAATATTTGTTATATTAAGGGTGAATATATGAAAAAAATGAAAACAATTAATGAAATGACAATAGAGGAAAAAATTGGTCAGCTATTGTGGATTGGATTTCAAGGATATGAATTTAATGACAACTTAAAGTATCTAATTGATAAATATAAAGTCGGTAATATTATTCTATTTACAAGAAATATTAAAGACATTAAACAATTATATAATTTAAATAAAGAAATTCATGAATATATATATGAAAAAACAAACATTATGCCTTTTATATCAATAGATCAAGAAGGTGGAATGGTGACAAGAATTATGGATGGAGCTACATTCTGCCCAGGCAATATGACTTTAGCTACATCTCCAGTAGAAAAAGCTTATGAAATTGGAAAAATAATGGGCGTTGAACTTCGTTCTCTAGGAATTAATATGAATCTTGCACCATCGCTTGATGTTAATAATAATCCTCTTAACCCTGTAATAGGTGTTAGAAGTTATTCTGATGATCCTAAAGTTGTTAGTGAATATGGTAAAAATTATATAAGAGGATTACAAGAACAAGGATTAATAGCAACAAGCAAACATTTCCCTGGCCACGGAGACACTGATAGTGATAGCCATAAAAGCTTACCTACAGTTGCTCATGATAAAGATAGACTTGACAAAGTGGAACTATACCCTTTTAAGGCAAATATAAATGAAACAAAAGCTATTATGTCTGCTCACGTCTTTTTCCCTGCATATGAGCAAGGTAATCTTCCAGCAACTCTTTCATATAATGTTATTACTAATCTTTTAAAGAAAGAACTTGGATATAAAGGATTAGTGATTAGTGATTGTATGGAAATGAAAGCTATAGATGATAATTATACGACTCCTAAAGGGTGCCTAATGGGTTTAAAAGCAGGTTTAGATCAAGTTATGGTTTCAGCGACTTTTGAAAAGCAAATTGCTAGTTTAGAGACAATTCATGAGGCTTTTAAAAACGGGGAATTAACAGAAGAAGAAATAAATGAAAAAGTTGAAAAAATATTAAAACTTAAGGAAGAAAGTTTACCTTATATGCAAAAATACTTCTATGAAAAATCATTTGCTGAAGTTTATCCTACAATTGATAATCAGGCACATAAGGAAATAGCACAGAAAATTGTTGATGACTCATTAACTCTTGTAAAAGGAAAAAATATTTCGCTTTATAAGAAAACTCTTGTTATATGTGCTGAACCATTCGCAACAACTATTGCTGAAGACGAATTAAATGTTAGAAGTATTGCATCGGTAATCAAGGAACAAAAAATAGGTGTAGATGTAGAAAAAATAGAAGTAAATCTAAGCGAGGAAGAAATAGAAAGACTATACAATGAAGCTAAAAAATATGAACAAGTTTTAGTATGTACTTACAATGCCAATTTGTTTACTAAACAAGCTGATTTAGTTAATAAACTTGATTTACTAGATAATGAACTATTTGTTCTCTCTACAAGATCTCCTTATGATTTATATAAATTCAATCAAATAAGTAATTATTTGTGCTTGTATGAATATACTCCAAATTCAGTTAGAACTATTGCTAAGTACTTAAAAGGAGAATTAGAACCAAAGGGGAAACTACCTGTAGATCTAAAAAAAAAATTAAAGTAGGTGCAAGCCTTTATGTAGGCTTAAAGGAATATCCTTTAAAAGAAAACCTAAAGTACTTAGATTTACTTAAAGAGACAGGAATTGATGAAGTATTCATATCAGCACATATTCCGGAAATGAATAAGAATTTTATTATAGAACTTCATAAAGTATGTGCTTATGCGGAAAAACTCAATATCAAAGTTATATTAGATGTATCTAAAAAAGCATATTCTGAACTTAGCTTACCTAAGGTATATTCGTTAAGATTAGACTATGGGTTTAAATTAGATGAAATTATAGATATATATAAAAAGAATGAATGTGTAATCGAATTAAATGCATCAACAATTACTATTGATGAATTGATGTATCTAAAAAAACATGGAGTTAATTTGTCAACAATACGAATAAGTCATAACTTTTACCCTAAAAAATACACTGGTTTAAGTTTTGAAGATGTAATAAGCAAGAATGAAGCATATCATAAACTTGGTATGAAGGTAACTATATATATTCCGTCATTTAATCAAAAGAGACCGCCAATGTATGAGGGACTTCCTACTGTAGAACTTCATAGAAATATGAATCCTTATGCAATTCTCTCAACAATATCATATTTAAAATGTGATGGCATCTTTTTTGGGGATGCATATGCTTCTAAAAAGGAACTAGAGTTTGCGAAGTCATTTGACTTTGATGTTATTCAAGTACCAATTGTAATAACATCGGATACTAGTGTTTATGAAGAAGAGCTTTTGAAAAGAATGCATATTAATAGAAATGATGAAAATAGCTATTTTGTTAGATCATCATGCCGTTCATTTGATGATATACTTCCTCATAATACTAATAAACGAGAAAAGTTCGATGTAACAATCGATAATGCAAAATTTGGAAGATATCAAGGTGAGGTTTGCATTATGAAAACAAATTTAGAAGCTGATGATAGAGTTAATGTTGTTGGTAAAGCTTTAATTAATGATTATGTATTAAAAGCAATAACTGGTGGGAAGAAATTCAAACTTGTAATTGTTGGTAGTTTATAAAATGTTAAGGTGATAAAATGAAAGTAATTGGACTAATGAGTGGTACATCACTTGATGGATGTGATGTTGCCCTTGTTGAAATAGAAAAAGATAATTATAAATTAATTGACTATTTATTATATCCATATAGTGATGAGTTTAAAGAAAAAATTAAAAGAAATCTTTCAGATGATACTGCAAAACTTTCAGAGATTTGTAGTTTAAATTTTGAACTCCCTCATGTTTTTAAAAAGGCAGTAGATAGTCTTCTAGAAAAGAATAATTTAAGTTATAAAGATATTGAACTTATTGCAAGCCATGGTCAAACTATATGGCATTGTCCACATGGCGGAAAGAATCAGGTTCCATCGACTTTACAAATTGGCAGCGGGCAGGTTTTAAGTACGTTAACTCAAGTTAAGGTTGTTTCTAATTTTAGATTAAGCGACGTTGCTCTTGGAGGCGAAGGTGCTCCACTTGTTCCTGAATTTGAATATTTATATTTTAAAGATGACCAAAAAAACGTTGTATTACAAAATATTGGAGGAATGGGTAATTTAACCTATATTCCTAAAAAAGCTAGTGAAGATGATATAATTGCCTTTGATACTGGTCCTGGCAATGTGATGATAGATCATTTTATGAAAAAATATTATAACAAAGATTATGATGAGAATGGTGAAATTGCTTTAAAAGGTTCAATTATTCTCCCTATCTTTAATGAGCTTATAAAAGATAGTTTCTTTGAACAAATGCCACCTAAAAGTACAGGACGAGAGAAATATTCCTTCGAAGCTTTAGAATTACTTGCGGACAAATATTCTTTTGATATGTATGCAAAAGAGGATATTATTACAACAATAACGGAAATAACAGTTTATTCAATATCCTTAAACTATCGAAAGTTTTTAAAAGGTATTGACAAAATTGTTATAAGTGGCGGTGGAGTTCATAATCAATATATAATCAAAAGATTAAAAGAAGAATTCCCTGGAATTGTATATTCTCTTGATGAATGTGGATTAAATAGCGATGCCAAAGAAGCTTTTGCTTTTGCAGTTTTAGGATATTTGACATTAAATGGAAAACATGGAAATGTTACTAAAGCAACAGGCGCTAGAAAAAAAGTCGTACTTGGTGAGCTTTCATATAATTTGGAGATTGATTAATATGCTAGTTGATTTAGAAAATATTAAAACAGAATCTAGAAATGAAAAAACTAAAAACATTGATTTATTAAGTGAAGAAGAGATTCTAAGAATAATAAATGATGAAGATAAAAAAGTGGCTTTTGCAGTAGAAAAGGCTATTCCAGAAATAACAAAGCTTGTGAAAGTAGTTGAAAAGGCTATTGATAATGGCGGTAGATTAATTTATATGGGAGCTGGAACAAGTGGACGTGTTGGCGTGATAGATGCTGTAGAATGCTATCCTACGTTCGGTGTTTCAAATGATGAAGTTATGTGCTTGATGGCTGGCGGTGAAAAAGCTTTTGTTAAAGCTCAAGAAGGTGTTGAGGACGACGAAAAATTAGCAATTGACGATTTAAATAAAATTAACATAACTAAAAATGATGTCGTTGTAGGCATTGCCGCAAGTGGTAGAACTCCATATGTAGTAAGTGGATGCCGATATGCTAAAAAAAAAGGTGCAGTTACAGGATGTATAGTAACAACACCAGATAGTATACTTTCAAAAGTATGTGATATAAAAATTGAAGCAATAACTGGAAGTGAAGTTATTACAGGCTCAACAAGAATGAAATCGGGAACAGCTCAAAAAATGATATGCAACATGATAAGTACAGCAGCAATGATTAAATTAGGTCATGTATATCAAAATTTAATGATTGATGTTGTACCAACTAATAAAAAGTTAGTTAGTAGGGCAATTAATATCATCAAAGAAATAACTGGCGTAACTGAGGAGATCGCATATGAGAAGTTTGCTAAATATAAAACAGTTAAGCATAGTTTATTCTCAATTATGAGTGGAATAGATGATGAAAATAAAGTTAATGAAATAATGGAAAAAAACAAACAAAACTTAAGAAAGGCATTGGAAAATATAAATGGTTAAACATGTAGAAATAGTTAATAAAAATGGTAGCATATTAAGAGGATATCTTAATTTACCAGACAATTTTAATGGTGATATAGTTGTTATGTTCCATGGATTTACTGGAAATAAAACAGAACATGCAAAGCATTTCCTTAATTTTTCAAGAATAATAAGTGAATATGGGTATGCTTCATTACGAATGGATTTTTATGGAAATGGTGAATCTGATGGTGATTTTAAAGATTTTACAATGGATACTTTGATGAGTGATGCGGAAATAATCATTAATTCAGCATTTAACATTCAAGGTGTTAAAAAAGTTACACTTTTAGGATTTAGCATGGGTGGTGGCGTCGCAACATATATGTCTGTTAAATATGGTAACAAAATCTCTAAGGTTCTGCTATGGTCGGCAGCTGTAAATATTAATGATATAATTAGAAGAGCATTTGAAAATAGTCCTAAATTAGAAAATGGTAATGCTCAATTTGGAACATTTGAATTATCAGAAGAAATGTATGAGACATTAGATAAATACAATACACTTGAAGGTGTTAGTAAGTTTACTAATCCAGTTATGCTAATACATGGAAGATGTGATAAGGCTGTCGATTATTTAAACTCTGTGCGTACGACAGTTCTTTATCTAAATTCTCGCTTACACATAATTAATACTGCTGGACATGGTTATGACGCTAATTCTGAACGTGATGAATTATATGAAAAGTCTTTAGAATTTCTTCTTGAAAATAAATAATAATAGGAAAAAATCATTTGGTTAATTTGTAAAATGATAGCAGTAAAAATGCTATCTTTTTTTTGTATAATGAAAAAAATATGAAAATAAGTTAAAAAAAGGTAAATCGTTTTCACTTTTTTTATTTTTTAACTTTTTAATTGTTGACTTTGCTTTCATTTTTTATTATAATATGTATGTAAACTTTTTTAAGTTAAACAAAATCTATAAAAGAGAAAGGAAAGGAATTTATGTTTAAACACGTAAAAAAGGCGTTTCTTTTAATTGCTCTTGTTCTTGTAAGCGTTTTAGCATTTGCATGTGGTGACAAGATTAATAAAGAAACATGTAAGGATTATTGCGATCCTGCTGCTAGCAAGGAGACTTGCAAAGACTACTGTGATCCTTCAGCAAGTAAAGAAACATGTAAAGATTACTGTGACCCTGCTGCAAGTAAAGACACATGTAAGGATTATTGTGAAAAACCAAATTATCAAAGCTGTAAAGAATTCATTACAAAAGATAATTGTAAAGAACACATCAATGAAGATAATTGTAATGAAAAAGGTTATGGTCCTAATGCAGAAAACTGTAAAGAATACGCTCCAATCGTAGCTCCTACAGAATTCTTACTATTAGAAGACTTTGCTAATATAGATGAACCTATGACAATGTCTGTTGAGGATTTCTTACCTCTTGACAATGAAAATGTTTATAAAGGTTTATATTGGTATTCTTCTGATGAAGAAGTTGCAACTGTTGGTCAAGATGGTGTAATCACTGCTCACAGACCTGGTGTTACAACTATTACTGCAGTTTCAGTATTAGACTCAAATGTTAAGAGTTCTGCAACATTAACTGTTAGAGATAACAGAGCTGATGAATATGCAGCACTTGAAGAAGAAGCAAAAGAAATGTTAAGTCAAATTCCAGTTTATGCTTCTGAATCATTTGATTTCCCTAAACCATGGAATAAGACTGTTGAAATGACAGTTACTAATTCAGATCAACAAGAAGTTTCTGGTTTCGTTTATCCTGAAAAACTTGAAAAGGATATGACAGTTACTTATCAAATCACATTAAAACTTGGAACAACTGAGAAAAAAATTGATGTTAAGATTTGGGCTGTTAAAGATGCAAAAGACAATGTTGTTAACAGATTAAATGCTGCTGTTACAGCTGCTGAAACATTAATTCAAGATTATATTAATGGTGCATTAGTTGATCAAAACTTATTATTCCCAACTACTATTTATGGAGCATCATTAACATGGGATAGTGCATTACCAAATAAGATTTCTGATGAAGGTAAATATACTCGTCAATTAGATGACACTCCAGTTACTGTTAACTTAGTTGCAAAATGTGGAGATAACGCTAAATCTAATGATTATAGATTAGTTGCAAAAGGTTATACTAAAGAAGAAAAAATCGCTTATATTTTAAACGAAGGTTCTTTAGCACAAGTTGCTGGTAAAGAAGTTGCTACAAGCATCGTTCTTCCTGCATTCGATAGCAAATTCAAAGCTGCTTTAACATATACTTCAAATAAACCTGAAGTTATGGATAATACTGGTAAATTAGTTGCTCCTGTAACTGAAAAGACAGAAGTTGAATTTACAGTTAATATTGATTATTCATTCTCTAAGAATTATGCATTCAAAGAAGATGCAAAATTTGTTGTAACTGTAGTTCCTCAAAATGAAGCTGCAAAAGCTGCTGAAGAATGGTTACAATCTAGCGAATTTAAATCACTTGTTAACTTTGCATATGGTACTGAAAAAGGTAACGTATTAGATGTTCCTACTAAGTATACAATGGGTGAAGTTGAATACGAAGTTAAATGGGATGTAACTCCTGCTATTGTTGCTCCTAAATATTTAGCTGATGAAAAAGAAGAAGCTGACAGAGTTATGAGCGCATTCGTTCTAACTGAAGAAGGCAAACCTGAACTAGTAGTTCAATACTTAAGATATACTCAAGTTCCAATTAAAGCTACATTCGCTAAAGACGGCGTTGAAGCTACAATTGCTTTAGTATTAAATATTGGTGCGTCTACAGATGCAACTGCTATTTATACTGCAACTTGGGAAAGTGATGACCAAAAAGATGGCTCATTAAATCAACGTACAGGTGCATGGGATTGTGTTTCTAATGCCAGTCACTTTGATAAGGCTGTTGGTTATGTAGCTAGAAGATTAGGTTATGGATATTGGTCTGGATATAAAGTAGCTGCTCAATTCAATGGTGCAAACTATGAATACTTCAATTTGGATTATATGTATTGGGAAGTTGCTGAGGATAAAGATGGCAATATTGTAAAAGTTCCACTATCTCTATTCAATAATGCTGGTGATATGGGTGGTAACTGGGGTTGGTTCATGAAGAACACAACTAACCATGATATTTTTATCGAAGTTGGTACTTATGGTGCAACTGGTCAAAACTATAAAGGAAGCGAAGAAGCTGTTACAACATTAGGATCAAGATTAAGTTGGTCTATGGATGGATATGCATTAGGATTCGTTGCTGATAAAGATGGTAACGTATTACATGGTGCTGGTTCTAACAAACTTCAAACTTCTATGCCAAAAGAAAACCTTGTAGAAGTTGGATCTGAAGCAGCTAAATATTTAGTTGGCGATACAACAACTAAAGGATCTAAAGTTCATTACTTCGTAGTTCCTGCTGGTGGATATGCAATGAGCTGGAAATATCAATTCTACGGCGTAGGCGATATTCATGCTGTTGAACCTTTCTGTAATGAAGGAACAAAAGTTGAAATTACTAAATATGGTGTTCATCCACTTAACTCAACAAAAGCAACTACTGCAACAACAAGATTAACAAATGCAGAAACTGCAATTGCTAAAGGTGGAATTGACAACAACAAAGCAATCGAAAATAACTTAATTGAAGCTAGAAATATTTATAATAATGATTTATTCGGAATCACTAAAGAAAAAGTATTCGAAGCTGTAAGACTTGAAGCTGCTGAAACTGCATATGCTGCAATGTTAGATGCAGAATTAAATCTAATCCTTTCTAAAGAAGGACAAACATTACCAGAAGGCGAAAAACCATTCGTTACTCAAATGGGTGAAATGTATACTCGTCTACAAAAATTAACTTCAGAAATTATTGCTAAATTAACTGCAAAAGCTGCATTTGATGCTAAATATGATGAACTTTCTAAGATTGAATTAACAGTAACTTTAGATTATAATGGTGGATATGCTAAAGGTTTATACTCTGGCGAAGATTTCGATATCGTAATCCCTCAATTATTATCTGATATTTATGATTGGTTCATTGAACAAGGTGCATTCAAGAAGAAAGTTGATGGAGATGGAAATCTAGTTGATGATCCTGAAGGTGTAGTTCCTTCTCGTGAAGAATTCAATAATGCATACTTTGGAAACAATTATGCTAAATATGCTACTACAGTTTTAACTCATTATCTATTTACTCCTAAATATGAAAGTGATAAGACTACTCTAAATGAAAACTATCATGATGTTATCGAAGGAACAACTAAGTTCTTCAATAGTGAAAAATATCATGATAAGTGGATTGATATTATGGATTTCGTTGATGAAGCTACAAGAAAAGGTAACATGGGTGGACAAGATGCATGGGGCCGTTGCAACGAAATTTCACAACCTGCTAAATGGTCTAGTGAAGATCTAGTAAGCTATGGTGGAAAACAAGTTACAATTACTAATGCTGGTGCATTACTTGGTGCATATAGATTTGCTCAATATATCGCTGGTTCAATTGGTAAGACAGTTTATAAAGATCATATTCCAGCTGATCATTATGCTGCTATATTTGATAGACAACAAACTCAAGAAAGATTCTCAACTGTAATTTATCATTGCACAGATGGTAAAGTAGAACTTCCAAAAGCTGCTCATAAAGATGGTGCTGAATTTGCTGGTTGGTTCTTTGAAAATGGTGAACCTGCTGAAATCACTGGTGCATACTTCAAAGATGTAACTGTATATGCAAAATGGAATCCTATCGTTGAAGAAAAAGTTGAACAAGTTGTTGGTGAAGATGTTGAAGCTGTATACTATGGCGCACCATTAGATACTGGCAAAAACTATAAGAAGGCTACTCCAACAGGAACAATTAATGATCAAGTTAATGCTGTTGGTTTAAGTAAATATGCAATGGTTGTTGCAGGTAAGATGTTTATATTACCTAAGTTTGCTGCAATCGAATTAGGTAAAGATGCTACTGCTGATATTACATTAAGCAAAAAAGAAGAATTACAAGTTTATGGTACTGATGGCGCTGCTCAAAATAGTACTGGACTAATTTATGATGAAAAAACTGATACTGTAAAAGCTCAAAACTCTTATGGTCATGGTGCATTATATATTAACGCTGGTGAATTCAATGTTACAATTAGCCAAGCTAAATTAACTTATGGACGTGAGTTAAATGGTGCTGGCTACGGATACCATAGATATCATTTCGTTTATGATGCTGAAAAGAATTCATACACTGGAAAACTAGTTAAATTTGAAGATTCTGTAACTTTAGCTAAGGGTGACTTATTATGGTGCCCAATGACTGCAGAAAGATGGTGCTTAGGTTTAACTGATTGTGATGGTACAAGCGGTGTTAAAGGTGTTTTATCTGAAGGAATCGAAGCTAAACTAGTTGACATTAGTTCATTCTTACCAGTTGATGTTGAATGGCATACAGTTAAATTTATTGATGGCGAAAGTGTTGTAAGTGCTCAATACTTAGAAAAAGGTCAAAAAGTTGCAAAACCTGCTGATCTAGTTCTTGCTGGATATGACTTCATGGGCTGGAATACTGAAAAAGAAGCAACTGAAGGAATTGAAGTTGTTGAAGAATTAACAGAAGATGTTACTTATTATGCAATTTGGAAAAAAGCAGATAAATTTGACAAAGTAACTGTTAACGCTGTAACTGATGGAAACACTGAACAAGAATATGCTACACTTGCTGAAGCATTAAATCATGTAAAAGAAAATGCTGTTATTACTGTTTCTGAAGGAACTTATACTTTAGATAGTAAAATTGAAACAAGTGTTACTATCAAAGGACAAGGCGCTAGCAAAACTATTATCAATGTAGCAAAAGATGTTGCTGGAAATGTAGCTGCTGAGACTGTTAAATTTGATAGTTTGAGATTAGTTGGTATTGGTGCAGGAGTTGGTGGAACATATTTCCAAATAGCTGCTAATAATAAATTATTCTCAGTTGAAAATTCAATTGTAGAAAAAATGAATTCATTCTATAAAGGAAGAGTTACAGGTGCTGAAAGTTCAGCAACTTTCAAGAATGTTAAATTCTATGAAATTGGACAATTCATTACATGGGTTCAAGAATCTAATGTAACTTTAACTGTTGAAGGATGTGAAATTTCTAATTGCGGTCAAATTGATAGCCAATACGCTGCATTATTCAGAATTAGAAGAGGAACTGCTTTAATTAAAGGTAATGTATTCGTTAATGATCCTGTAAAAGTTCCTGCATTATTTGAAAGTGGCGCTGATGCAACTAAAGTTGAAGTTGTTGATAATATTTTCAAAAATGTTACAAAATATGTTAAGTTAAATGATGTTCCAAAACCATTAGTATTTGGTGCTAACTTATATTTAGATGCTGCAGATGCTGCATTAACAGAAGTACCTGCAACTATTACAGGTGCAGAAGTTACACCTGGAACAGCTAAAACATTAAGTACTATTGGCTCAATGCAATTAACTAACTATGCAACTGGTTATGTAAATGGTACTGCTGTTTACTTATCTGGAAGTTATGCATTCAATGCATATTATGAAAGAAGATTAGCTGTTAAATATGTTGGCGATGGCTTCTATGTTGCGGTTGGTGATTATAATACTGATTTAGTTTATGGAACTGACTTTGATAATATAATTGCTATACATGGTGCTTGTACACATGCTGAAAAAGAAGCTTATACAACATTATTAAAAGGAATTGAAGCAGGAAATCTATTAAAATTTGAAGGCAAAACATTTGAAGACATTCAAGGTTTAGCTAAAGGTGCTATTGATATTACTGTTAAATTCTATAAAGCTGCTTAATAAAATTGTAAGGGTAAAACTTAGGTTTTACCCTTCTTTTTTTGTGAATGTGTTGCATAATACGAACATATAGAGTTAAAATGTCTTTTTAATTTGCTATAGCTTATGCGATTATTACCATTCGAATCTATTATTGTGAATGAATTAAT
>ULXU01075995.1_pt1 | contig 75896 bp, 58 predicted proteins | sample 1961521 | NCBI WGS metagenome assembly ULXU01 (sample SAMEA4835845, study PRJEB28245) | human gut metagenome | biome: gut microbiome; material: fecal sample | place: Denmark | collected 2008
AATGCGGTAGTGCATCTGGGCAGCGGATATCCGGTGGAGATCGGAGATCATGTGACCATAGGACACGGTGCGATCGTCCACGGCTGTAAGATCGGCGACAATACTATGATCGGTATGGGAGCCATTCTGATGAACGGCTGTAAGATCGGGAAAAACTGCATCATCGGTGCCGGAGCGTTGGTGACGCAGAATGTGGAGATCCCGGATAATTCCCTGGTCGTCGGCAATCCCGGGAAAGTAAAACGTGCCGTTACCGAAGAAGAGATCCGGTGGAATCTGGAAAACGCACGCATTTACGTAGAGGAAGCAGCGGAAGAATTAAGCGACTCTTATCGGCAAAATATAAATGAATTTTAAGAGTAAAAAGCTTGAGATATATTGCCGATGGTGATAAAATATTTCCGGTGAGCAGTTTTGCGGAGGTTGTGTATGAAATATGTAAATGTAAATGAAATAGCTGCAAAATGGAATTTATCAGAAAGAAGTGTAAGAAATTATTGCGCCCATGGAAAAATTCCGGGCGTAATTCTTGATGGGAAAACATGGAGGATTCCGGAGGATGCCGTAAAGCCGGTCAGAAAGAAACGAGCGGAAAAAATAGCAAATGATCTTTTGACCAGATTAAAAATGGAAAAGGAAGCAGGGATACCGGGAGGAATCTATCATAAGGTTCAGATCGAACTGACATATAATTCGAATCATATGGAAGGCAGCCGCTTGACCCATGATCAAACCAGATATATTTTTGAAACAAATACGATTGGAATTCAGGATGAAGTTGTGAATGTGGATGATATTGTTGAAACAGCCAATCATTTCCGATGCATTGATCAATTAATAGAGTTGGCAAACTATCCCCTGAGTGAAGCGTTTATTAAACAGTTACATTATATTTTGAAATCCGGAACTTCAGATAGTAGAAAAACGTGGTTTGCTGTTGGTGAGTATAAGCGTTTTGAAAATGAAGTCGGAGGAAGCGCAACAGCAAAGCCTGCCGATGTATCCGGAGAAATGCGGAACTTATTAAGAAGATATAATCTTTCAAAACAAAAGACGTTGAAGGAAATAATACAATTTCATTATGAATTTGAGAAGATACATCCCTTTCAGGATGGAAATGGCCGTGTTGGAAGATTAATTATGTTTAAGGAGTGTCTCCGTAATGGAATTACCCCTTTTATTATCGAGGATGATATAAAGGAATTCTACTATCGGGGTCTGAAGGAATGGAAGAACGAACAGGGATATCTTATGGATACCTGTCTGACTGCGCAGGATAGATTTAAGGTATACATGGATTATTTTGGACTGGAATATAGGGATTAAAAATTATATTTTCCGTGGAATTAGGAATGAATTCAAGTCTTAATTGCATACCGGGTCCCTGAGCCAGCTTCTGGACTCATTAGCGGACGAATATCCTGCAAAGCAGGATATAAAGTGCGATAGCACGAATTCGTGAGCTTATGATTGATATAAAGGAAGACAGATAAATTGAGGTGAACTATGGATTATCAGGAAGTACTTAGCCGTTTTACATATGATGACGGAACAGATATCCGGAACCGCATATCGGCAGCAGAAGCCGGTGATTATCGGGAAAATAGGGATATTATTAACGAGATCGTCCTGTGGAAGATGAATCGCCGACCGCAGGTGACAGAGGAATTGATAGATGCCATCTTTTCATTAAAGGAGATCAAAACCCCGTTACAGATACTGACGGATGAAAAGACAGAGAGGGTTATAGAAAAATTACTGCAAACGAAGGGAATGCAGCTTCCAATGGCGAGTACGGTATTGCATTTTTATTACCCGGAGATATTCCCCATTATTGATCAGAGGGCGTATCGGGAGCTTTATGCTATGGATTATCCCAAAACAATGACGAAGATCCCCATGCTGACAGAGCTCTATCTCAAGTACATAAAAGATTGTTGGGAGTATCAACAGGAGAAGTGCCCGGAAATTGCATTTTCTCAGATAGATAAAATCCTGTATCAGTTAGATAAGGAAAAAGGTAATAAAGTAATATATTAATTGAGCAATAGAACGAAAAGGAGAATTATGCATATTATATTACACCAGCCGGAGATTCCGGCAAACACCGGAAATATCGGAAGAACCTGTGTGGCTACCGGCACCAGCCTGCACCTGATCGAGCCGTTAGGCTTCCGTTTAAATGAAAAAGAGATCAAGAGAGCCGGTATGGACTACTGGCAGCATCTGGATGTCACCAGATATATGAATTTTCAGGAGTTCCGGGAAATGCATCCCGGAGCGAAGATCTGGATGGCAACCACAAAAGCACACCAGACCTACACCGATGTGAAATTCGGACCGGACGACTATATCATGTTCGGCAAGGAGAGCGCCGGAATCCCGGAAGAGATCCTGGTAGAGCATGAAGAGACCTGCATCCGTATCCCTATGCTTCCCGAGATCCGTTCCCTGAATCTGTCCAACTCTGTAGCGATCGTATTATATGAGGCACTCAGACAGCAGGGATTCGAGAGCATGCAAAGGGATGGAGAATTGCACAGACTGCACTGGAAGGAATCATAAGACTGTAAAAGGAAAAAATGTGATAAACTGTATGTTATAGGAAAGAAAATTGTAACAAAACAGGAACAGAACAGGAGCAGAGAATATATGCAGATCCATGATACAGCATTTATAGCGCCCGGTGCGGTGGTGCAGGGAGATGTGACGATCGGAGAAAACAGCGGAATCTGGTACAATGCGGTGGTCCGGGGCGACAGGGACTCCATTGTCATCGGCAGAGAGAGCAATATTCAGGACAATGCGGTAGTGCATCTGGGCAGCGGATATCCGGTGGAGATTGGAGACCATGTGACCATAGGACACGGTGCAATCGTTCACGGCTGTAAGATCGGCGACAACACCGTGATCGGGATGGGAGCCATCCTGATGAACGGCTGTCAGATTGGGAAAAACTGCATCATCGGTGCCGGAGCGCTGGTGACACAGAACGTGGAGATTCCGGATAATTCCCTGGTTATCGGTAATCCCGGAAAAGTAAAACGTGCTGTTACCAAAGAAGAGATCCGGTGGAATCTGGAGAATGCACAGCTTTATGTGGAAGAGGCGCAGGAAGAGATAAAAAGAGCATTTCCTTAACGGAAGTGCTCTTTTGCGAATTCCATATCCTGTACCAATTCCAGTGTTCCCAGATATTGCTCCTGCTTATCCCGGACAGCGTAATAAGTCACTAAGAATGTCCGGCCGTTCTTGTCCATCCAGACCGGTACCTGGTCTAACGTTCCGGCACGGAATTCTCCGATAATGCGGCGAACCTGTTCTTCGATTTTAGGAGGATGACAGGTGAAGACCTCACGGCCCAATGCCATACCGGGACGTTTGAATACCTTGGGGCCTTCGTTAAAATAACGATTGACATTATCGATGTCCACGAAGGTAATCTCCAAAGGAATCGTATTCAACATGGCGGTCAGCTGTGACAGGGTCAGACTGCCGCCGGGAAGGTGGATTCTGGTCTCACCATCTGCAAAAGCATGTTCCGCAGACATGGTGTCAGCCGTAGAGGAAGTGTCAGCCAGATGTGCTTCCGCAGCCTCCCAACTATCACCCCGGATACCGAAGCATTCCGCATAATCTTTGGCATCACGGTAGATGTGATACCATTCCTCCTCCGAGAAATTCAGTGCGCAGTTGGGGAAGAGGATATTGGATTCCTTGTAGATCATTTCTTCCATGCGGGTCAATACGGCGTTCAAACGTTGTTTCCATGCATCGGTTTCTTTTTGGTCTTTTTGTTTTGCAAGGGCATTCAGTTCATCCCGGATCTCATCATCCACTGTCCACATGACCGCAGAGGGGCCGCTGATCCCATATTGCACCTTCAAATGTGGATAAAGTAAGTCTCCCTTCCGGGCATAGTGGATAGCAATCTGGCGCAGCTCGTCAAGCAGTTCATCGGTAATTCCATTATTTTCCAATTCCTGCCTCGTACGGGCAATCAGCTTTTCCAGTGCTGCATTTTCCAGCGTAAAAGTCTGTAGGGGATGTCCGGAGATCTTGATCAGGGCGGCAGCAGCGGAGAGCCGTTGATCCTTTATGTCTTTAGAGTGTAGTTTCTGGGCATCTGGAGAAGGGGCTGCTGTTTTTTCGGCATTGGCAATTTTCTCATCTGTCGTGGAACCATGGAACAGGGCGGAATGCACATCACAGAGCCGCTGCAATTCTTCGATGGAAGTACCCTCCCGTAGCAGCTCCTGTTCGGCCTGCATAATTGCGGAAGGATCCACATCCTTACATTCCCGGACGAAATCCGCCTGGACACTTTCCAGAGCTTCTCCGTGATTCAAACGTTGTAAGTAAGACTTAATCTGATCTTTCATATAAAAATTCCTCCGGAACCAGTATGCCCCGGAGGAAAGTTTGTTATTCTTTTATTTTTATGATTAATCATCATAGTGTGTTTTGATAAATTCGCAATCCACTACCAACACATAGAAAACCGAGCCATAATGTTCACTCTCCACGATACGCCCATAATCTAGAACCGTCTTATACGTTCCATCTTTGACAGCAAGTCGGTATTTGACATAATCATTGTATCCGTTCATGCCGGATTCTATCTGCTGCCAGATGCTTTCTTCTACCTGTGTCAGATCTTCAGGATGCACCAGATTACGGAATTGATGTTTCGTAAAATGCATAAAATCATCCAGATCCGTACATCCTGTCAGCTGAAGCATTTCCTGATTAGCATACAGGATGCGTTCATCCTCCTTTTCGGCCCGGTAGATGAAAAAGGCACCCGGCAGGTTGTCAGAAATATCCGATAATGAAAAACCAAGCTGTGTCCGTTTCGAATTGTGGAAATCCGGCCGGTAGGCCAGAGCACCATGTTTTCCCTGTAATTTTACTTCATAGAGTGCAATGTCGGCATAACGGAGAATGTCAGAGACTTTTTCTGCGTTGGCGGGGTATTCCGCATAGCCCAGGGAAATGCTGTAATTGTGTTCGACGCCTTTGGCTGAAAAAGAGCGGGAAGTCTTGCTGAAAGCGTCTATCATTGGGGCAGCTTCTTCTGCACTGCAATCCTTCAGGATAATACAGAACTCATCACCGCCATTTCTGGCAATAATGGAACTATCCGGAAAAGCCTGCACTAAGGATTGTGAAAGATGCAATAGAACCTGATCACCGATAGTATGACCATAGACATCATTGATAAATTTAAAATTATCCACGTCAAGTAATATACCGACACAGTTTTTCTGCTTGTTTCCTTCCAGATACGCCTCCAGCTGCGAATTAAACCCGGTACGATTTAAAAGTCCGGTCATAGAATCCGTCAGGGAGAGTCTGCGGAACTTTTTGCGTTGCTCGTCAACGAGCAGTATAGATATCGTAAGAACCTCCAGCAGTAAGATTATTGTAACATCACATAATACTATCAGTCGTAAAAGTGTGTCATTCTTCCAACCACCGGTGGGCATGACTTCCAGCTTCCAGCTACAGCCTCCCAGAGTAAAATCATAAGAGACGGGATCCATCAGAGTCTCCTCCGACTGGTCTACCACGGTATATTCATCGGTCAGAGGTGAGATGGTCTTCGATAGCCGGTATTGATAACCGAAATTGGTTAAGGCATCAGCGGAATGCTGAAAAATATCAGGAACCTTGATGATAACCATAGTCATGCCCCAAAAATAGGGAGTTCCCTTCTCATCCTGTAAAAAAACAGGATTACGGATCGAAAGGACGTGTCCTCCCTGCTCCAGCTCGAAAGGACCATGTATGATAAGCACATCATTAGCAATGCTGTAATTTACGGTCTCTCCGCGGTATTTGTCATGGATCAGGTCTATTTTACTTGCTTCGTTGCCTTCGGCGGGATAGATATCTGTTACGATGCCCCCGGGAGCCACTTGGATGCTCCGGACGTAATCCGCCATCATTCTGTCCGCAATGGTATCAAATTTGTCGATTCTGCCGTCCGTACTGATCAGAAGCTGCTCCAGTGTATCCGTGATACTGATACCGGCATACAGATCTGTGATCATGTTATCACCGTAGGTTACAGCATTCAATTCTGCAAGAGTGCGAAGATGTCTGGAGTTGGCCTGCTGTACCATATGAGCGATCATATATAAGGCAATGCTGCTGATAAGAAGTACCCATAACGGCAACAGCCATTTGGTATGAGAAAATTTGATTTTATTCCGTGTCATGGCGCTATGCTTCCTTCGTATGTGTTGACAAAATGATTTAAATTTAATTATAGCATTTTCAAGTTTTTTTGTATAGATACGAAGAGTCATTTCATCCTGCGGTGAAAATGCCAAAAACACCGGGCTTCTGATTTGGCACACGGGATCGCTGGGGACGGAGAACTGGAGAAATACCACGATGTTGCTTTAGGTGAGTATTCTTTATTTTTAATAGATCAGATTTTTATAGCTGCCAATATACTGTCTGCGATAACGGCCCGGAGAGATACTTTTATAGCGGCGGAAAATGCGGTTAAAATAGCTTAAGTCGTGGAAACCGCAAGAATACGCAATTTCTGTGATACTATCGGAAGAAGTGCACAGAAGCTCACAGGCACATTCTACCCGGTAATAATTCAGATAATCAATGGGCGATTTGCCAATGATCGAGTGAAACACACGGCAAAAATGTTCCGGAGAGAGCTGCAGTACTTTTGCAAGGTCCGAAAGACTTAACTGTGAGGCATAATTTCTGCGGATATAATCCAGTACCTGCTTGATCTGGTCAGAATCCTGGACAAAATGTCTGGAAGAGGGAGTCAGTACCGTAAATAAATGTTCCCGGAGAATCTGTCCCAGCAGTTGCCACAGCATTCCTATGGTGAAAAATTCATAGCCGTTATTTTTATCTTTCATTGCAGCAAACAGGTCAGAGATGATCTGACCGCAGGGAGTGCCTGCCGGATACAGAACATTGATCTGGGTCTCAGGAGAAAAGAGCCCGGCATATTTCTGCTGAAACAGTCCTCCGTAATTTTTGATAAGATGGTTCAGATCAAATACCAGACATTCATAGACGCAGTCTTTGGGGATTCCGCCATGTACGGCTTCGGAGGAAAGAAAGGCGGAATCCCCATGATGCAGTGTGTAAGACTGCCCATCTGTCAACAACGTAAATTCCCCTTGCAGAACCAGTAGAAGTTCGCATTCCATATGCCAGTGGAAGGGCATTTCGTAACGGGGATGCAGCATATCAACATAATAGAGTTCTAACGGAAAGTCAGAAGTTCCTCTCGTCGTATTCTCATGGGAAGCCAGATATCTCATCATTCTATCCTTTCATAAAAGAACCGTACTATTTAAAATCCCATTCGTAAAACTGCTCTTTCAGGTCTTTTCTTTTACAAATATGGTCACAGAATATCAATATTGTCCAATATGTAATCATTATAAACAACGACACCACAAAAATGCAACAGTATAATACAAGTAACCAAATATAATACAAGGAGGTATGGACATGGAAATCACAGGGATAAAAGATCAGATCTGCGATGTCTGTCACAAAATGTGGCAACTGGGATGGGTTGCGGCCAATGATGGCAATGTGTCTGTCAGACTGGACGATGGAACCTACCTGGCAACACCAACAGGGATGAGTAAGAGTTTCATCACCTCGGACAAACTGCTCCGGATCGATGCTGCCGGTAATGTTTTGGAGGGCTCGGAAGGACTGCGGCCGTCCAGCGAGATAAAGATGCATCTAAGATGCTATGAAAAGAGGGAGGATATATGCGCAGTCGTACATGCACATCCTCCGGCAGCTACCGGATTTGCCGTGGCACATCGTCCGATGGACATGTACAACATGATCGAGGATGTCGCAGCCATCGGTGCGGTTCCGCTGACACCATATGGTACACCGAGCACGACAGAGGTTCCAGATGCCATTGAGCCTTATTTGCAGGAACATGATGTAATGCTGCTTGAGAATCACGGGGCATTGACAGTGGGAAGTGATGTGATCACCGCTTATTACCGTATGGAAAGTCTGGAACTGTGGGCGAAGATCACGATCAACGCAATCCTTCTGGGAGGAAGCTATGACATTGACCGGAAAAATATCGACAAACTGATCAACCTGCGATCCTATTATCACATAACGGGAAAACATCCGGGATACAAGAAATTTAAGCATCCGCAGGATGGAACTCCTACGGACAGATAGGAGAAAGGAGTAAAGGATGGCTGCTTTTACGACAGTGCTTGCTTTTGACCTTGGAGCTTCCACCGGCCGTGCCATTCGTGCGGTCTATGACGGTGAGAGACTGAAATGGAAGGAGATCCACCGGTTCGATAATATACCGGCAGTAGAGAACGGACATCTTCGCTGGAATATGGAGGCGCTGCTTGGGGAGATCCGTATTGCCATACAAAAGGCGGGAAAGACCGACAGTCTTGCTTTTGATACCTGGGGAGTGGATTTTGGATTGTTGGATGCGGATGGAAAATTACTGGAGGATCCTGTTCATTACCGGGACGAGCGGACGAAGGACTGGCCCCGGCGTGTCGCACAGAAAATAGAACTTCACAGCCTGTATGTCAGAACTGGCAATCAGATTCTGGCAATCAATACACTGTTCCAGTTGCTGGCATTACAAGAGGAACAGCCAGATCTGTTAAGACGAGCAAAGCATCTGCTGTTCATCCCGGATCTGCTGGCGGCAATGCTGGGAGCGGATCTGACCTGGGAACGATCCATTGCTTCCACCAGTCAGATGTGGAATCCTGTTGCCGGAACCTGGGATTTGGAACTGCTGAGACAGATGGGAATGGATCCGGGATTATTCGGAGCCATGACAGACAGTGGTAGCATTATCGGAGCATTGCCGGATAGCACGAAGATCATCGCAGTGGCAGGACATGATACCCAGTGCGCAGTGGCGGCCATGCCTGTGGAAGAGGGAGAAAGCGCAGCGTTTCTCTCCTGTGGCACCTGGAGCCTGATCGGCTGTGAACTGGAGACACCGATCCTGACGAAGGAGAGCTGCGACAGCGGCCTGTCCAATGAATACGGAGCCAATGGCAGGATTAACTATCTGAAAAACATTATCGGATTGTGGCTGATCCAGGAGAGCCGGAGAGAATATGCCAGACAGGGAGAGGAGTATAGCTTCGGAGAACTGGCGAAACTAGCGGACGAAGCAGAGGCTTTTCACTGCTTTATTGATCCGGATGCACAGGAATTCGTGGCACCCGGAAACATTCCGGAAAGAATACAAAAGTTCTGCCGTAGAACCGGTCAGCCGGTGCCGGAGACAGTGGGAGAGACAGTGCGGTGCATTTACGAAAGTCTGGCGCTGAAATATCGATATGCTCTGGAGCAACTGGAAGGGATGACGGGCAAAAACTTCACAATATTGCATATCCTCGGTGGCGGAGCAAATGCAGGACTGCTCTGTCAGATGACGGCAGATGCCTGCAGACTTATGGTAAAAGCCGGCCCGGTGGAAGCGACGGCTCTCGGGAATATTCTTATTCAGTTGAAGGCACTGCATGCCATACATGATATCGACAAGGGCAGACGCCTGATTGCCGTGACAGAGAAAATAACAGAATATGCACCACAAAACAGAAAAAAAGACGCATGGGAAAATGCGTATCACAGATTTGTTACCATGATGCAAATGGAGAAAGAGAGGTAATTATGAGATACCCTAAGATTGGAATTCGCCCGGTAATCGATGGACGTTGGGGTGGCGTTCGTGAAAGCCTGGAGAATCAGACCTGTGAAATGGCAAAAATTGCCGCAAAACTGATCTCTGAGAATTTGAAGTATCCGGATGGAACACCGGTACAATGCGTGATCGGCTGTACCACTATCGGAGGAGGTGCGGAGGCGGCCCGGGTGGCAGAACAGTTTCAGATGGAAAATGTAGTAGCAACCTTGTCTGTGACGCCCTGTTGGTGTTACGGAACAGAGACTTTCGATATGGATCCGAACACCATCAAAGCTGTCTGGGGATTCAACGGAACGGAGCGCCCGGGTGCGGTGTATCTGGCAGCAGTTATGGCGGCACATGCACAGCGTGGGCTTCCGGCTTTTTCCATCTATGGACATGATGTGCAGGATGCAAAGGATACGACAATTCCCGCAGATGTGTTGGAGAAAATCTTACGTTTCGCCAGGGGAGCTGTGGCCGTAGGCTGGATGACAAATAAGGCATATGTCAATATTGGAGCGGTAGCCATGGGCATTGCAGGCAGCTTTTGTGATCCGGATGTGCTACAGAAATATTTCGGGATCCGTGCGGAATGGGTAGATGAAGTGGAAATTCTCCGTCGTATTGCCATCGGCATCTATGATCCGGAGGAATATGAGAAGGCATTACAGTGGGTGAAAGCAAACTGCAGGGAAGGGTTCGACAAAAATCTTGGAAAAGATCTGCCGGAAGTCATCACAAAGTCAAAAATCATTCCTGAGGAAAAAGACTGGGAGTTTATTGTGAAGATGACACTGATTATCCGGGATATTTTGTTCGGCAATTCACGACTGGACGAGCTTGGCTGGCATGAGGAGGCTTTGGGGCATAATGCTGTGGCCGGAGGTTTCCAGGGACAGAGACAGTGGACGGACTGGTTGCCGAATGCGGACTTTACGGAAGCAATCCTTGCTTCTACTTTCGACTGGAATGGTCCCAAGGCACCGACTCCTTTTGCAACGGAGAATGATACCTGCAATGGTATTTCGATGCTGTTGGGACACCTGATTTCGGGAACGGCTCCCTGCTTCCATGATGTCCGTACCTACTGGAGTCCGGAGGCTTGTGAACGTGTGACAGGTCAGAAGCCGGACGGCGTGGCGGCAAACGGATTTATTCATCTGATCAATTCCGGTGCAACGGCGTTGGACGGGACTGGAGCGTGTGTGGACGAACAGGGCGACCATGTCATGAAACCTTTCTGGAAGATGACAGAGGAGGATATCCGGGAATGTCTGGATGTTACCGACTGGTGCAGGGCAGATTATGAATATTTCCGGGGTGGTGGATATTCCAGCCACTTTCGGTGTATTGCACAGATGCCTGTAACTATGCTAAGATTGAATATTATAGAGGGAATAGGGCCTGTATTGCAGATTGCCGAAGGATGGACAGCAAAATTGCCGGAAGTGATTCATCATGCGATTGATAAGAGAACAGATCCTACCTGGCCGACCACCTGGTTTTGCCCAAGACTGACCGGTGAGGGCGCTTTTACTGACGTATATAGTGTTATGGCAAACTGGGGGGCAAATCATGGCGTGACCGTATATGGACATGTGGGTGCAGACCTGATCACATTGTCCAGCATGTTGCGGATCCCGGTGACCATGCATAATGTGGACCGGGACAAGATCTATCGTCCTCATGCATGGTCAAGCTTCGGAACACAGGATACACAGGCGGCGGATTATGCGGCATGCAGGCAGTATGGCCCTTTGTATCGATAAAATCACAGGAAGCAGAGAGAGGAATCCTATGGGGAATTGTCTGAAGGTAGGTATTTTAGGTGCCGGAAATATTGCTGGATCCATGGCAGAAGCGCTGAATGAGCTGCAGAAGGAGGGAAAAGCCTGTGCTTATGCTGTGGCATCCCGTTCGCAGGAGAAGGCATTGGAGTTCGCACGAAAATGGAATATCACAAGAGCATACAGCAGTTACGAGGAACTGGCATCGGATCCGGAAGTGGACCTGATCTATATAGCAACACCACATTCTCTGCATTATGAGCAGGCAAAGCTCTGTATGGAACATGGCAAAAATGTTCTGGTAGAGAAGGCGTTTACAGCCAATGCAAGACAGGCTGAGGAATTATTTGCAATGGCAGAGGAAAAGAAGGTCTTTATTACAGAGGCAATCTGGACACGATATATGCCAAGCCGTGAGATCATAACTGGGTTGCTCAGGGAAGGGGTGATAGGTACACCGCAGATTTTGGAAGCGGAATTTTCCGTACAAAATTATGAAAATCCCAGGATGCATGATCCGATGCTGTGCGGAGGAGCACTATTGGATCTTGGAGTGTATGTACTGACAACGGCTTCCATGTATTTTGGAGATCATATTGTGAAGACGCAATCTTCCTGTGAGAAGTATCCGACCGGAGTAGATGCTGCAGATGAAATCCAGCTGACCTATGCGGATGGCAGTGCTGCGCAACTGCGCTGTTCCATGGTGGATAAAAAGAAAAACTGTGTAAAAATCTGTGGAACGAAAGGGTATATTTCCTGGGAGAGCAATAACAATCCCAGAAACCTGGAACTGCATGGCCCGGGAGGAATGCTGATTCGTAAAATCAAGATTCCCACGCAGATCAATGGCTATGAATATGAAGTGCTGGTATGCCGGGAGGCAATCAGGAACGGGCAAAGAGAATGTGAGAAAATGCCTCATGCGGAGACTCTTACGATCATGAAGCAGATGGATGAACTTCGGGCACAGTGGGGTGTGAAATACCCATATGATGAATAACGACAGATGCAAAAGAGCGGATCATCAGGATCCGCTCTTTTGACAGCTACAGAGTATAGGCAATATTACTTCTGTTAAACAAATAACGAAGCGTACTTCTTTTTACAGAATCTAAAAATAAGTGAGTTTTTCGGCAAAACAAAAAAACAAAGTGCCTTTTTGCGAACCTGAGCGTCTCATACCTTTTGGCAAAATCCGTTATAATGAACTCATCAAGCAAACACATAAATGTGATTGAAGGAGGGTACTAAATGAAGAAGTTAAAATTAACAGCATTACTCGTAACTATGGCAATGACAGCGTCTCTTGCAGGATGCGGCAACAGCGCTTCCGAAGAGACGACAGACGGCACACAGTCATCTCAGGCGACAGCCACGCAGGAAGCTGCTAGTACGGAAACAGCAGAGAACCATGATCCCGTAACTTTGCGCTTCATGTGGTGGGGCGGTGATGAGAGGGCGCAGGCAACACTGGATGTGATCGACAAGTTCGAGCAGGAATATCCCTGGATCACGATAGAAGCGGAGTACGGCAGCAGCGATGGTTATCAGGAAAAGCTGACAGCACAGTTGGTATCCGGTACGGTAGCTGACATTTTCCAGATGGGAACCGGTTGGATGCCCGGCTATGTAGAATCCAATGCAGGATACTTTGCAGACTTCAAAGATTTCTCAGATGTCTTTGATCTGTCTACCTTCGAAGAATCTATTTTAAAGAACAACGGACAGTTCGACGGACATCAGTATGGTGTACCGACCGGTATTTCCGGACATGCACTGATCTACAACAAGAAGGTAGCTGATGAGATCGGCGTTGACTTCAGTAGTGATTATACTTGGGACGATATTGTAGAAATGGGCAAGAAGGTCAAGGAGTATGACAAGGATATGTATCTGCTGACCATGGGAAGTTCTGAGCTGAATACCATGATCGTCCGCCCTTACTTACAGCAGTTGACCGGCAGCACAGTTCTGGTAAATGAGACCAAGAAGAGAGGTTTCGAGGAAAAAGATCTGGTGGAGGTACTGAACTACATTAAGACATTGTATGATGAAGGTGTTGCATCACCTATGTCTACTGTTATCGCATACGGCGCAGATCTGGGAACAGATCCTAACTGGATCAACCAGAAATATGTGGCAGCATTCGGATACTCCTCTACAGTAGAGACTTTGCAGGCAGCATGTCCCGATGGAAACTTTGCGGCAGGCAAGCTTCCAGTTATGACAAATGCCAAAGATGAAGGCTGGTACTGCAATGCACCTCAGTATATGTGTGTCAGCGGTGCGAGCGAACATCAGGAAGAAGCCATGATGTTCTTAAACTACTTCTACAACAATGCAGATGCAGCCAAGATCCTGAAGACAGTCCGTTCCGTACCTCCTACCAGTGTAGGGCAGGAAGCATGTACAGAACTGGGCATTCTGGAAGGCATCGCCAAGGATAGCGTGGATATTATCCAGACCTATACAGGAACCAATGATCTGGGGCTGACCACAGAGGAAGAAGTAACGGCGATTCTGCAGGATGCAGCTACTCAGGTTGCTTACGGACAGGGTACTCCTGAAGACGTTGCCAAGTCAACAATCAGCCTTCTGGACAATTATCTGTCATCCAAGTAATCCCGGATCAGTTTCGGATTCGTACTACACAGAAATGATACTGGGGTATCCTGAAGGATTTCGGGATACCTCAGACATTTACGAGGCGGAGGTACTCTACATGACACCGAAAAAGAAAAAAATAAAAAGGAAGCAGTGGATCGGACTGGTATTCATTGCCCCCTGGCTGATCGGATTGATCGGACTGCAGGTATATCCTTTTGTTGCATCCCTGTTCTATTCCTTTACAGAATATAATATCATGTCCTCTCCGAAATGGATCGGATTGGCCAACTATGTGAAATTATTTACGGCGGATAATGAATTCTGGTATTCCGTAAAAGTTACTTTGATATACACAATATTTACTGTACCCGGAAAATTAACAGTGGCTCTGATCGTAGCACTGGTTATGAATAAAAACATGAAAGGAATCAATTTCATTCGTACAATTTATTATATCCCGTCTCTGATCGGCGGCAGCATCGGTATTGCCATTCTCTGGAAGCTGATGTTCCAGGAGGAGGGTATTATCAATTCCCTGTTGAAAGCAATCCATCTGCCGACCCTGCACTGGCTGGGAGATCCCAAGACAGCATTACCGACGATCATTCTACTGCAACTGTGGACGTTTGGATCTTCCTTCGTTATGTTCCTGGCAGCCCTGAAAAATGTACCGGCGGATCTGTATGAAGCAGCGGATATCGATGGAGCCAGCAGCTGGAAGAAATTCGTTAAGATCACATTGCCACAGATTTCCTCTATTATATTTTTCAATATTATCATGCAGACGATCACTGCATTACAAAGCTTTACCAGCTCACTGGTCATTACCAACGGAGGCCCGTTAAAGTCTACCTACGTGTTGGGAATGAAGTTGTACACGGAGGCATTCTCTTTCTATAAAATGGGATATGCATGCGCAATTTCCTGGGTGATCTTCATTATGATCATGATCGTTACGATGATTTTATTCCGATTCTCTTCCATGATGGTATATTACGAAGATGGAAACGATTTTTAGGAGGAACCTAAGATGAGAAAAAAGCTTAAAAAGAGAAACAGCGTATCCTGGGTGACCTACACAGTAGTACTTCTGATCGGACTGGCAATGTTGTATCCGATCATCTGGATGTTCTTCGCAACCTTCAAGAGCAATGCGGAGATCTTCGGATCTGTCAAACTGCTGCCGTCATCCTTCAGCTTCCAGAGCTATATTGACGGCTGGCATGTGAACAGCAAAATAACTTATACTACATTTTTCAAAAACAGCTTTGTGATGACGATCATCACTACGTTATTTACGGTATTATCCAGTGCGATTGTCGCTTATGGATTTGCCAGATACCAGTTCCCCGGCAAAAAGATTCTGTTTGGTATTCTGATTGCCACACTGATGCTTCCCGGAGCGGTAGTTATGATCCCACGTTATGCAATGTTTAATAAGCTGGGACTGGTGGATACTTACTGGCCGTTTTACTTACAGGGCCTGCTGTCTGTGAACTCGTTCTTTGTATTTATGCTGATCCAGTTTATCCGCGGACTGCCAAGAGAACTGGATGAATCTGCTTATCTTGACGGCTGCAGTGATCTGAAGGTATTCGTGAAGATCCTTGTGCCACTGATGAAACCGGCACTTTTCTCCGCAGGTCTGTTTCAGTTCATGTGGACTTACAATGATTATACAAACGTGTTGATCTACATTAACTCTGTGAAAAAATATACCCTGTCTCTGGCCTTGAGACTGTCTCTGGATGCAGAATCCGTGGTTCAGTGGAATAAAGTAATGGCAATGTCCTTCCTGTCCATTCTGCCGCTGATCATACTGTTCTTCGCTGCACAGAAGTATTTTGTGGAAGGCATTGCCACCAGTGGTCTGAAGGGTTAAATTTGAACCGGAATGCGGAAAAACACACAGGTTCCGAGTTCTTCTTTACTGTAAATATGAAGAGCACTCTCGGAACCATAGGTCAGTGTCAGACGCTTGTTCACGTTGTCGAGTCCGATACGCATGGAAGCGTCTGACATAAGATCTGATCTCAGCTTCTGAAGTTTGTCTTTTGGAATTCCCACACCATTGTCGGTTATTGATATATGGATCCAATCATCCCGTTTAAAAATCTTAATTTTTACCATTCCCTGGCGATTGCCGGGACGCAGCCCGTGACTGATACTGTTCTCTAAAAGTGGCTGAAGCAGGAGACGCTTAAACGCATGCGGCAGTACAGAATTGTCGATTTCTTCAAAGTAATAAAAACTGTCGGGAAAGCGGAACCTCTGTATTTCCACATATTTGTGAATATAAGTGATCTCATCCTGAATCGATACCGAAACCTGTGGATTGGCCAAAGAGTAGGAGAGAATATCTGACAGATTGCTGATGATCGTATTGGCGGTGGAAGGACCGCCTGCTATCTTGTAGACTTCAAAATCCAGAGTCTGCAGGGTGTTGACCATAAAATGTGGGTTGATCTGTAACTGTAGGGCGCTGAGCTCCGCAGCCTGTTTTTTGTATTTCTGCTCTGCCAGCTGGCTGTTTAAAAATGTGGTATTTAAGAATATGCGGATGACATTGTTCATGATCAAGCTGTATTCGTCATCCGGCTGGTCTGCCGGAGAATCTTTTTCAGTAGGGTAGATCCCCTTTTCCGCATTACCGAACAGATCAATCACTGACTGGATCTGCCGGAAATTATCCCTTGTGATCTGATAAGAGAACAGGAAGATAATGAACAGGGCAAACAGTAGCATGATCAGCGGCAACAGCAGATTCTGTGCACAATAGAGAATAATGGCGGAAACAGGAACCAGCTGCACCGAATAATACCGGTAGGTGGGTTGATATATCACATAAGTAAGATAGAAATGATGATCTACCTTTTCCCAGTGAAAGCCATCCGTCAGTGTGGAAAGATCCACTTCAGAAAAGTCGGGAACAGAAGAAAACCCCTGAGAAGCCAGAAGATTCTGCCCGCTGTCCAGAAGAAACATACCGTGTTTCCAGGATGTGGATTTTGCAGACATCATTTTTTCCAGCTCTATCAGAGAAAGGTTGGATACCATGACACCATCCAGATAAGAAAAACGCTTATATACCGTCAGTACATTTTCTGATGTTGATGAGGTGGATGTCTTCATTTCCCTGGAGACAATATAGGTGTCCTGATCTTCCGGAAGGGAGGTATAGATATCATACCAACCGGCGTCCACATCGCTGCTCAGAAAACGGATCGTCTTGTCAGAAGAGAAAAAGATATTATTGTCATCCAGATAAAGATAAAGGCTGTCCACCAGTGGATGGGAGGCGGAGATACTGCCGAGGAAGGTCTTTATACTGTTTAGGAAGACATAGTCGGTGTAAGTAGTCTCTCTGTTGTAGAGAATCTTGCGCATGGATAAGAGCAACTGGGAATTCAGCGTGATCATTTCCTGTTGGGAAGTGCAAACATCCATGGTACTTTCCAGATTCAGACAGAGATCATCCGTAGTGGACTGGGTGGTCTCTTTGATGGTCTGTAGCTGGGAGGTTGCGGTAAGGATCATGATGCATATAAACAAAAGACCGGTAGGGATTAACAGGAGAGAACTCCATACTTTTAAGCGTTTTAAGAAAAATCGGTGCATCATGATAATGATCCTCTGTTCTCAGGAGTTACTTCCGGCTGTTTCCCTGCACGGAATTCCTGTGGTGTGATTCCGTAATATTCCTTGAAATTACGGGTGAGATTTTTGGGGTTCAGATAGCCGACGGCATCTGCAATCTCGTAAAATTTGACGGAACGATCCGACAGCATCTGCATGGCCTGTTCCATCCTCACCTGTAGCAGATAACGGGAGAAACTGACACCGGTATCCGTCTTGAAAGCGGAAGAAAGATAAGCCGGTGAGTAGTGTACCAGAGAAGCGGCTGCTTCCAATGTTGCGGTCTTATAATCAGATTTGATATAGTTTTTCACAATCGTCACATAATCCGCCTCGTCTGCATTGGCTTCGTAAGGCAGATAATGGCCCTTCTCCCGTTCGTCCAAGGTTTTCCGGATGCGTTCAAAGCAGGCAGACATGGCGTCATATTTCATTGGTTTGATCAGGTAGTCCGTGACATGATTGATAATTGCTGCCCGGGCATATTCAAAATCCTGATAGGCGCTGAAAAAGATGACGATGATATCTTCGTTTTTCAGTTTTTGAGACAGTTCGATACCGGTCATGACAGGCATCTGGATATCGGTCATAACGATATCCACCTGTGGGTGGGCATTGATATATTCCAGGGCTTCTTTCCCATTGGTAAAGGAAGCAACGACTTCAAAGCCGAAGTTGTTCCAGGGAAAAAGATGAATGATCCCTTCCAGAATACGGGGTTCATCATCTACGATGATTACTTGATACATACCAGGTTCCTCACGTGTAAGGTAATATTCAGATAACACGCAGATTATAACATATTTCAAAATAGAATACAAAGCATTCAAAACGAGGAGAAGACAAATGAACGAAAGGAAAATAAAATTGAAAACCGGTGAAATCTGGCAGGAGAGACTGGTGGCAGGCAATGGACACAGCGGAGTGATCTGTTCCTGTGATCCCTATGAAGAGGTACTGACCTATCAGAATATAGAACTGCTGATGCCGACAGAAGAACCCAGAATGACTCCGCCGGAAGTGGGAAGTGAGCTGCAGGAGGCCAGACAGGCAGTGCTGCATATGGATGCTACCTGGAATGTACACGGCAGAAAAAGAACTTACCTGTATGCCTACCATCCGGGGATGCAGCTTCGGATCACGACACCACAGCAGGAGCTCGAAGCATACAGCCGCCGGATGGTAGGAGAGACCGGGGAGGTCATTATGGACTATCGGGATAAGACCGGGGACTTCAGTCGGCATACATTTGTCTCCAGAGAGGACTGCGTTGTGACACAGTATCTGGCAGGCGGAAAGGAGACACTTCCCGAACTGATACTTTCCATAGATCCGCCGGAGACGCTGCCAAAATTCGGAGTAAAAAAGTGGGGAACCGGACCGGAAGTAAATATGAAATATGAACTGGTCTATGACAAGGCGGGCACTTATCTCGGACAGGCAGCGCATTATCCGGTATTTGTGGAAAGCGAGCTGCAGGATAAGGGGTATGTGACCATGGTACGGATTCTACATACAGGAGGAAGCAGAAATGTGGAACAGATGGAAGGCAGCAAAGAAATCCACATCCGGGGAGCAAAGGCAGTCTGGATCCTGGCGAAGACGGCTGCCCAGGTTGAAATGGGAGAAATGGAAGATTTTCCGGGGGTGAAAGCACAGGAAACCATCGATGCGGTGTTGGCAGACCTGAAGAGCGCAGTGGCGAAATACCGTACAAAAGAAGGCAGCTGGAATTATGAGAGAGCGCTGGCACTGCAGAAGGAACAGCAGAGGGAGACCTATGGTACAGTAAGTTTTCATCTGGGAGAACAGACAGCGGATTCCGGAGAGGAAGGCGTAGAAAAGGAGACCAATACGGAACTGTTACAGCGGCAGAAAAATACGCCGCAGATGTTGCAGAAACTGATGGAACGGATCTACCAGACAGGCAGATATGTGCAGGCTGCCTGCGCCGGATATTCTGCACCGAGGCTGTGCGGACTGTGGACAGGGGAATGGAATCCCGGCTGGAGCGGAGCCTATACGATGGATGCCAATGTGAATATTCAGGTCTCTGGTATGAATACCGGGCACATGGAAAAAGCGGTCTGGGGATATATGTATTTTATCCTCCGCCAGATCGGGGACTGGAAGGAGAATGCAAAAGCTGTTTACGGCATGTGGGATGCCCTGCTGGCACCGGTGAATACCGACGGTAATCGGGCAATTATGGTAGAGTATGATATTGACTATCCTTTCCAGTACTGGAATGCCGGGGCTTCCTGGCTGATGGTGCCGATCTTTGAGTACTGGCAGTGCTTTGGTAACCGGCAGATCCCACTGCCAGAGGATCTGGCCAAAGTCTGCGGAAAACAAAGCCTGGATCTGGAACAGGAGATTCTGCGCCCCCTGCTGTGGAAGACGTTTCATTTCTGGGAGCAGTTGTGTACCCCGGAATATTATACCGACAGAGAGGGACAGCCTCATTATAAGAAAGGAAAGACAGCTCTGGAGGAGGGAGAAAAATACCTGATCATTCCCTCTTATTCTCCGGAGAATCATCCAAACGGCTATTCCAGTACGATCACTGCCAATGCAGCCATGGACATTGCGGCGGCGTCAGATGTATTACGCATGATCCGGGAACTGGAAGAGAGGATCTGCGATGAACGGTCGGGAGAGTGGCTGACAGCCAGCAGGGAGCTTGCCGCAAAGCTGCCCGAATACCAGATGGATGAGACCGGTGGATTAAAGGAATGGTCACTGCCACAGATGCATGACAATCATGAGCACCGCCACATCAGCCATCTCTATTGCGCATGGCCCGGAGTAGAGACACAGCATAATGTGGGACTTGCGGAAAGCTGCAGGCAGGCCATCAGGAACCGGAATGTCGGGAATGCCGGAAAAGATGATACTGCCTCTCATGGTTGGATCCACAAGGGACTGGTGGCTGCCAGACTGAAGGATGGCAGGAGCCTGGGAGAAATCTTGCGCCTGCTGGTGCAAAGTGATATTTTTTACAGCAGCCTGCTGACGGATCATAATACGGATCGCTGCAGAGGGGTCTATTGCACGGATACTATTCTGGGATTGCAAGGAATCATACATGAAGCACTGGTGTATTCCGAACGGGGAGAGATCGAATTCCTGCCGGCACTTCCGGAGGAGTGGAAGCAGGGCAGTGTGGATGGTCTGATGGCCAGAACAAGAATCTGCATCCGGAAGCTGGCATGGAATCTGGAGAAGAAGATACTGGAAGCAGAACTGGAATCTTATGAGGATCAGGAGGTCAGAATTTCCTGCCCGGTGTTGCAATACGATGCATGTTATTATCTAAAACAGGGAGAACTGCGCAGGATCAGGATTTAATCCATCGGATCCTGGAGCTGCCTGCGGTATTTATTGGCAGTGATGCCGTAATGCTGTCGAAACGCCTGGGTGAAATGTTGGGATGTGGAGTAATTCAGTTTCTCCGCAATCTGCGTGATGCTCAGGCGTTTGTCTGTCAGATAGATTTTTGCCGCAGACATTCGGGCTTCTTGTTTTTTCTGCTGAAAGGTCTTGCCGTAATATTTTTTCAGGAACCGTTCCGTCTGGCGGACACTTAACCCAAGAGTTTTTGCCAGGTTTTCCAGAGTAATGGTCTCGTAATGATAGAGAAAGGCCCGTTCGATGATCAGGGTCTTACCGTCAATGAGATTGGAGGGAGCAAAGTGCTGTTTAGAGAAACGGTTTCCCTCGTAATTGCGGACAACTTTTACAAGACACTGTTGTAACAGAGCCTCTACCTGAATCATGTAACCGGTATATTTATATTTTAATTCATAGAAGAGCTGCTCCATCAGTACACCAAGATTCTGGGTATCCGGACCAATCCAGAATCTTTTTTTCAGAAATTTGTCCGCAGTGCTGCCGGAAAAAACGAGGAGAGCATCTTCTTCCTGCAACTGAAAATAGATAGAATATTCTGTCATGGGATCCATAGGGCTTGGAATCTGCTCGTGCTCTACATGGGGGCCTGTCATATATAGTGTGCCAGGCGTAAGCTCATAAGAATTGCCATCAATGACTGCCTGTCCGAGCCCATTAGGGATGTAGTGCAGTTCATAGCTGTTGTTACCGTGGCTGTGGCGTGGCAGTGGCTTGAAAAAGTGTTCGAAAGCAATATTCAGAATTAGAAAAGTTGTGTTGTCGATAGTGGTTTTCACATCGAGACCATAGATGGTATTGTTCGTTGTCTGATTCATGGAGCCTCCTGCTGTCCGGATTTACCGTGACCTATCCGATGATATTAAGTGTAGCAACGGTAAAGAAAAAAGTCAATTAAAAAAGTGCGATAACACGACAAAAATACACAATGTATGTCGCAAATATGTCTATTAATCGTATATTTGTGGGATTAGAATGGATGTATCACAGCAACACACACAGGGAGAAAATATGACAGAAGAACATATAACATTTTATTTTTAAGGAGGTTAACAGATGGACAGACAGGAAATGAAACAGAAAAAGATGATGGGAGCAATTCTTCCGGGCAACAGCACAGTAGAACTTAGAGAATTCGATATGCCGAAGCCGGGACATGGACAGGTTGTGGTCAAGGCAATGGCTACAACTATCTGCGGCAGTGATATCCGCTGCATCTACAGAGAACATGTGGGAAAAGGTCCGGAAGGCTATATTCCCGGAACTGTGGCAGGTCATGAACCTTGTGGTCTGATCGTAGAGGAAGGCGAAGGCTTGAAGAGATTCAAGAAGGGCGACCGTGTTATTATTTATCACATTTCAGGATGTGGTGTATGTAACGATTGCAGAAGAGGCTACTATATTTCCTGCAAGAGTAAATTCCGTCAGGCATACGGATGGCAGAGAAACGGTGGCATGGCACAGTATATTCTGGCAGATGAGAAGGATCTGATCGCATTGCCAGATGAGCTGACCTACAAGGATGGAGCACAGGTGGCCTGTGGTTTCGGTACCGTATATGAGGCTATCGAAAAGGTAGGTGTCAGCGGCAATGATGCAGTATTGGTAACCGGTCTAGGACCTGTCGGTCTGGCAACACTGATGTTGGCAAAAGCACTGGGAGCCAATATGCTCATCGGCGTGGAGACGAATCCGTACCGTATTGAACTGGCGAAGAAGATGGGACTGGCTGATTATGTATTTGCACCGGATGAGGCTTATGATCAGATCATGAAAGTAACAAATGGCAATGGTGTGGAGAGAGCGTTCGATGCCAGCGCCAGTGATCCAGGAAGACAGCTGGCAATCCGTGCTACCAGAGAATGGGGCAGGATCGCATTCGTGGGAGAGGGAGGCACCTGTACTTTTAACCCCAGTCCGGACATTATTCATGGTCAGAAGACAATCTACGGCAGCTGGGTAACCTCGCTGTGGAGAATGGAAGAACTGGTAGAAAGACTGGTGCGTTGGGGAATTCATCCGGAAGATCTGATCACGGACGAATTCCCTCTGGAGCAGGCAGGGGAAGCTTACAGACTGATGGCAAGTGGAAACTGTGGCAAGGTGGCAGTGGTATTTCCCGAAGACTAAGGGAAGAAAGGTTATCATATGGCAGAAATCATAGAACAGAGCCGGATCCCAAAGCGGACTCTGGTGGACGGATTTAAGGTACCGGCAATCGGACTCGGAACCTTCGGATCCGATAAATATAACAGCGATCAGATTGCAGAAGCTGTATATGGCGGCATCCGGGCAGGATATCGTATGATCGACTGTGCTTCCGTATACCAGAATGAGAATCGTATCGGAGAGAGCATTGAGCGTGTCCTGAAAGAAGGAATCGTGGATCGAGCGGATTTGTTTATCACCTCTAAAGTATGGAATGATATGCACAATAGAGTGAAGGAGTCCTGTGAGAAGAGCCTGAAGGATCTGCGGGTATCTTATCTGGATCTGTATCTGGTGCACTGGCCTTTTCCCAATTATCATGCTCCCGGCTGTGACGGAGATTCCCGTAATCCGGATTCCAGACCGTTTTCTGTGACGGAATTTCTGAATACCTGGAGACAGTGTGAGGCACTGGTGGAAGAAGGCAGGGTAAAATACATTGGTATGTCTAATATGACAGTACCGAAACTTCGGGCAGTATTGCCGTTGTGCAGGATTCAGCCGATGTTCTTAGAGATGGAATTGCATCCCGGATTTCAGCAGCCGCAATTGTATGACTATGCACTGTCACAGGGGATTCAACCCATCGGTTATTGTCCCATCGGATCGCCCTCCAGACCGGAGAGAGACCGGACGGCAGAGGATATTTCAGATACCCGGATGCCGGAGATTATGGAGATTGCAGAGCATCATCACGTACATCCTGCTATGATCTGCCTAAAGTGGGCGGTACAGAGAGGACAGATTCCGATTCCTTTTTCAGTAAAGGAATATCAATATGTGGATAATCTGAAATGCATCACAGAAGATCCCTTGACAGTGGAAGAGATGGAGATGATCCGGAAAGCAGACAAGAATTGCCGCCTGATCAAAGGTCAGGTATTTCTGTGGCCCGGAGCAACCGACTGGCAGGATCTATGGGATGTGGACGGAGAAATCACGTCATGAAAGGGGTAAGCGCATGTTAAAAGGAATTCCGAAGATATTATCTCCCGAGTTATTAAAGGTACTTTGTGAAATGGGACACAGTGACAGACTGGTTATCGCAGACGGTAATTTTCCGGCTGAGTCCATGGGGAAGGATGCAATCGTGATTCGGATGGACGGACATGGCACGACTGAGATTCTGGATGCCATTTTGCAGGTGTTTCCATTGGATAGTTATGTGGAGCATCCGTTGAATCTGATGGAGGTGATGCCTGGGGATCCGGTGGAGACGCCGATCTGGGAGAATTATGAAAAAATCATCGCAAAACACGATTCCCGAGGTGGCAGTGCCATTGGACAGATCGAGCGCTTTGCCTTCTATGAGGAGGCAAAAAAGGTCTATGCCATTATTGCAACCGGAGAGAGTGCACTATATGCCAATATTATGTTACAAAAAGGTGTGGTAACAGAATAAGGCAGCTGATAAGAACAGGAGCAAAAGCATCGGCGATAAGCGGATGCTTTTGCTGTTAAGAAAAACATGTTAGAATACAGTCAGGATCAGGGAAATGTGTGCAAAAAAATATATAATAACAGGAAAAAAGGAGAAATGGCATGAGTAGGTTATGGTATGATCATCCAGCATCGGAATGGGAAGAAGCTCTTCCTATAGGAAATGGCAGAATCGGTGCCATGGTCTACGGAGGTACGGACAGAGAACGGCTCCAGGTAAATGAAGAGAGCATCTGGTTGGGTGGACCTGTAAACCGTCACAATCCCGATGCAAAAGAAAATCTGCCGAAGATACGACAGCTCCTTCGGGACGGCAGAATTCCGGAGGCTGAGCATCTGATGGAGACCGCATTATCGGCCTGCCCGGAAGGAATGCATCCTTATCAGACACTTGGGGATGTACAATTTTTCTTTGATGGGATCGAAGGCGGCAGAGAACGGAAAAGCGGTAAACTGCGGGATATGATCCTCTGTGAAGGAACAAAACATTATGAGAGATGTCTGGATCTGGAAACGGCAATCTGCCGGACAGAGTTCACTATTGGTGACAGTATATATGAGAGGGAAATATTTGCCTCTCACCCGGCGGACTGTCTGGTGATGCGCTTCCGCACAAGGGGCAAGGGGAAAGTGAATTTTTTAGCGAAGCTTCGAAGAGAAAGCTGGTTTGACGGAACTTGTAAGGTTGGAGAGAATGGCATAAGACTTTATGGCAATCTGGGAAGAGGCGGATATGAATTTGCCATGGAACTGCGTGCTGTGTCTACTGGCGGACGGATTTTGACCCAGGGGGAATGTCTGAAGGCAGAAGGGGCAGAGGAAGTGGTGCTGTGGTTTACTGCAGATTCCACTTATCACTACAGTATACCAGAAAAGGATCGGTATGCGGAGGCGTATCTGAAAGCTGGTAGGGAACTGCCTGTGGGGCTGGATGAAGAATTGACTGGCTCTGCAAGAACAGAGTTCCTATACCAGATGGCAATGCAGACACTTCTGGCAGAGAAAATGGATCAGCGCCTGAAGGCGGCGATGCTTCTGTCTTATGATACCCTTAAAGCAGAGCATGTGGCAGATCATAAATCTTTATATGACCGTTTTGTGTTTGAAGTAGAAGGCGCAGAGCGGTACGAGAATCTGCCTACGGATCTGCGCCTTGAGAGACTTCGGAAAGGGAAGCAGGAGCATGCAGAACAGACAGAAGACGTGGGATTGATGAAGCTGCTCTATGATTATGGACGCTATCTTACGATTGCTGCCAGCAGGGAGGGAGGGCTGCCGACCACACTGCAGGGACTTTGGAATTGTGAATTTTTCCCAGCATGGGACAGTAAGTATACCATCAATATCAATACAGAGATGAACTACTGGCATGTGGAAAACTGCAATCTGTCAGAGTGTCATATTCCCTTATTTGAATTGTTAAAAAAGGTGCAGAAGAACGGCAGATATACCGCCAGAGAAATGTATGGGTGCCGGGGATTTGTGGCGCATCACAATACGGATATTCATGGAGATACCGCACCACAGGATACATGGTATCCCGGGACTTATTGGGTGATGGGAGCAGCATGGCTGTGTACGCACCTATGGATGCATTACCGCTATACAAAGAATCTGGTATTTTTACGGGAAGCTTTCCCTGTCATGGCAGAGGCAGCACTATTCTTTGTGGATTATCTGGAAGAAAAAGACGGATATCTGGTGACAAATCCTTCTGTTTCACCGGAGAATACATATATCCTGCCGAATGGACAAAAAGGATGCTGCTGTATCGGTGCAACCATGGACAATCAGATTCTGAGGGATCTGTTCAAAGGATGCTTGGGAGCCTGGAAGGAACTGGGAGGACAGGTACCGGAAGCCTGTGAGATTCCGGAAGCCGGTGACATAAAGGAACTGATGGGAACAATCCGCAAAATGTACGACAGACTGCCGCCCAACAGGATCGGCAGTGATGGACGCCTGATGGAATGGATGGAGGAATACGAGGAAACAGAACCCGGACACCGCCATATTTCCCATCTGTATGGGCTGTACCCCGCCGGGGAGATTACTGCAGACGGCACCCCTGAACTGGCTGAGGCTTGCCGCAAGACCCTGGAATACCGCCTGTCCCACGGCGGCGGACATACCGGATGGAGTAGGGCATGGATCACGAATCACTATGTCAGCCTGTGGAACGCTGAAGCAGCATATGACAACATCCGGAAGATGTTGGAGGTCTCGACCTATCCTAATCTGTTGGACAAACATCCTCCGTTCCAGATTGACGGCAATTTTGGGATCTGCGCTGCCATGAATGGGATGCTGGTTCAGAGCAATGAGGAGAGAATCCTGCTTCTCCCTGCATTGCCGGCTGCATGGAAGACCGGCGCCGTACGGGGAATGCATCTGATAGGAAATCTGGAACTTTCCATGAGCTGGAAAGACGGAAGAATCACTGGTGCCGTTTTTACTGCATATTCGGATGTGGATACTGTGGTGAAATATAAGGAGACCGAAAAAAGACTGCAATTAAAGGAAGGTGAGATTAAAGATATAATGCAGTATTGACAGGTAAAAAAGTGGTAGTTTGATGTACTTAGGGCTGGCTGTCGCACCAGCGACTTGGTACAATACCTAGGGAAAGATAATTAGTTTACGAAAGAATATGTTTAGGAAGCATGCATAAAAGATTATTGGGAATATCAGCTGGACAAGGAGAAGGGCAATAAGGTAATATATTATTGCATGCCGGAACGGAAAAGGAGGATTCCTCCGACGGAAGGAATCGTCTGCGGAATGGAGATTAGTATGGAATATATATCAGATGCACAGGCAAAACAGATGATCTTAGAGGTAGGACGCAGGATGTATCAGGGCGGCTTCGTGGCAGCGAACGACGGAAATATCTCCTGTAAAGTCGGAGATAATGAGATCTGGGCAACACCAACGGGAGTTTCTAAGGGATTTATGATAGAAGACATGCTGGTAAAATTGGATCTGGACGGGAATGTGTTGGAGGGAACGCACAAGCCTTCCAGCGAGATCAAGATGCACCTCAGAGTATTCAAGGAAAACCCGAAGGTACAGGGTGTGGTACATGCACATCCCCTTACAGCAACGGCGTTTGCCTGCGCAGGCATCAGTCTGGAAGAACCGGTGCTGATGGAAGGGGTACTGTCCTTGGGCTGTGTGCCGCTAGTGCATTTTGCCCTGCCCGGCACAGAGGAAGTGCCGGAAGCGGTGGCACCCTATTGCCGGGAATATAATGCTGTACTACTGGCGAACCATGGCGCACTGACCTGGGGAGATAACCTCATGCAGGCATATTACCGCATGGAGACCACGGAATATTATGCGAAGATATTGATGATGAATAACTTTATCTTAGGAAAAAAGACCCTCTTGTCCCAGGGACAGATCGATGACATTATCCGTATTCGCACCGGATTGGGGATTACCACGGGCGGCAGACCCATCGGACCGGAAGGAGCGCAGAATCTGGAGGATATCTGTATCTCTCGCAAAAATAAATAAGCTATAGGGAAAAACAAGCGGCTGCAAAACAGACATTTGTTTTCCTGGGCTCATTAGTGAACGAATTCGCAAACTTATAGATAGGATTATATATAGAAGGCAGTGTTAGAGTTTTCCCCAAAGGGAGCTGATAACGCTGTCTTTTTTGTGTTCTGTTTGTGCAGGTGAATAGATGTGTGCCGGGATAAAATCCCCTACAGGACACATTTTTTTCACAAAATGAACACTTTTTCAATACAAAATTCCACTATACTTGAGAAAACAATGGATATTGGACGAAATTGCAACCGGAGGTTCACCGTGAAAATCAATGAAATCAAACAACTGATATTTTCTCATAAAAAGGACAGTGCCAGGCAGAAAAATAAGAAAGCCCGGAAAAAAAGGATCATTATAGCGCTGATATTGGTGCTTGCATTGGGCAGCTCCGTTGCAACGGTGATGATATTACATAAGAGCAGCAGCCGGTCAGAATTCACCCTGCCGGATAACCTGTCAGGACTGACCTTCACAGAGAATATGATCGCAGCTTCAGGGGTTACGAATGTGGGCATGACAGAAGAAACCTTCGATGTGGAGAATCTGACCACGGAGCTGGAGATTGAGGAAATTTACGTGGCCTCCGGGAAAACGATAAGCGCCGGGGACAAGGTTCTGAAGCTTTCGGATGACGGTGTAGAGGAAGCCAGAAAAGAGCTCGAGAGAGCGCTGGAGGATGCAGAACTGGCATACCGCACCGGTGAGATTGAATACCAACAGAACCTGATCACCGCAGAATATACCAGAGACACTGCAAGCCTTGGCGGACAACAGGCGAAAGAAATCTATGATGAGACTGTGGCAAGCCTGCAGAGCACAGTGACCAAGGCGGAGGAGGAATTGCAGGATGCGGAAGATGACATTGCGGAGTACAAATCTTATGTCAGTGACGGTTCCTATAAGAGCTATTTTAAAGTGGATGAGTATCAGGCTATTTATGATGAAAACCTGAAAGCATTGACAGCAAAGATGGAAGAGTGGGGTGTGGGCTGGTCCCAGGTCACCGGCAGCGGTGGTGGCGGTGGATCGACGCAGATGAGCGTTGATGTTTCCGGAAATAATGCGCAGCCTCAGAGCGGCGGAACTTCCAACGCCAGCATTTTAGCTTCTCTTTACAGTATTCTGGAACAGAATCTGAAGGATTTGGAGGAAGCAGAGGATAAATATGAGGATGCATTAACCAATGCTGCTTTTGAATTACAGACTTTGCAGTTAAAGCTTCCCAGTCTCCAGCAGGCAGTTACGGAAGCTAAAGAAAATTATGAGATCCAACTGGCGCAGGCAAAGCTGACCTATGAGACTTCCCTGTCCAGTGCGGAACGGGCAGAGAGCGATTACAACACCACGGTGGAAAAAGCAGAGACCGATCTGGCAGCACTGAAAAGTACTTATGAAGATGCCAGAGAGAATCTGGAACTGTTTGAAAGCAGCGTAGGGGATGGATACTTTTATGCGTCTGAGGACGGCACGATCCTGCGGACTATGGTGCGGGCGGAGCAGGCTCTTACTTCCGGTGCAGTCGTATTTGTATACAGTAATCCGAAGGAGCTGACTGTCTCCGTATCGGTAGATCAGTCGGATATTGCAAAACTGACCGTAGGCGACAGTGCTTATGTGCAGTCCTCCTCAGGCAGCGGATATACCGGTGTGATCACAGCTATTGATCCGGTATCCTCGTCTGACAGCCGTACCAGTGTCACATACAGCGTGACGGTACAGATCACGGTAGAGGATGAAGAGAACAGTTTAAATGCCAACGAATCCGTCACCGTAGTCTTTGGCATGACGGAGGAAGAGATTGAACAGTTACAGCAGAGCATGCAGGGCAGACCCGGAGATGTGTCCGGTGGCGATGCGATGCCGCAGGGCGGTCCGGGCGGAGAAAAGCCGGAAAATGGTGAGATGCCGGAAGGGACCCCGGGTAACGGAGAAGTGCCGGAAAACGGTGGCATGCCGGAAGGAGTCCCGGGCAGCGGAGAAGTGCCAGAAAACGGTGGCATGCCGAAAGGCGGCTCCGACAACGGGGAATCTACGGAAAATGCAAATGAACAGCAGGGAGGCCAGTCACAGTCATGAAATTAAAAAGACCACATTTTGAAAAACTGAAATCCCTCACAAAGAAGCAGAAGAAGCTGATTTTGGCGGGCATTGGACTGTTCCTATTGATCCTTGCAGCCTGTTATACGGTATTCATTGCGCCGTTATTGCAGAAGGAAGAGTGGATCTACAAGGAAGAGACCGTAGAGCGAGGGACCTTAAAGGTAGGTGTGACCGAGAGCGGATCGTTGGAGTATAATACCAAATCCATAGAGTATGACCTGGATCTGGATGTCAGCGATGACGACGATGATGACAGCGATGATGATGACGATGATACCGTGCAGAAATACCTGAAAATCGAGGAAATCTATGTCGCCAGCGGACAACGGGTCACTGAAGGAGAGAAACTTCTGAAATTTACGGAGGACAGCGTAGAGGCAGTAAGAGCTTTACTGCAAAATGCGGTGGTGGAGGCTCAGGCTGATTATGCAGAGGCAGAAAGCACCTATGAACTGTCCTTGCTGGAAGCCCAGACCGATTATGATACACAGAAAATCAGTGCTTCCTATGCAGCATCCATCCGCAATACTTCCGGAACGAGTGTGACGAACAACGTGGCAGCCCTACAGGTGCAGTTAGAGCAGAAGCAGGCAAATACGGCTTCCCTGCAGGAAAAACTGGCGGAAGCACAGGAAGATTATCAGGAAGCAATGGAGGATTACGAAGCAGCAAAGGAAGGTTATGAAGGCGCCGGAATGGACAACACGGTGAACTTTATGACGTACCAGACCAGCTATCTCAGCGCCAGATCCAAGTATCAGCAGACGAAATCAGCGCTGACGCAGGCAGAGAACGCTTTATCAGAAAATGAAAGTGCCATCACGGATCTGCAGAATCAGCTGGCAGCAGCACAGGCGAAGCAAAAGATTGATAAGCTGGACACAGAAGAGACGTATCAGGAAGCAGTGATCACCGGAGAAAATGCGCAGACCACATACAATGCTACCGTGGAAGATCTGAAGGAGACGTTACAGGAAGCGGAAGAAACGAAGGAAAAAAGAGAAGAGCAGTTACAGGCCTTTGAAGATTTTGTCGGAAGCGATGGCATTTTATACGCTGCGGAGGACGGTGTGATCACGGAGGTCAGTCAGGAAGCGGGGGACCGCCTGACTACCGCAGGTATCTTATTTTCCTACGCTACATCTGATAATATGCGGATCTCTGTGGATGTGACACAGGAGGATATCGTAGATCTGCAGGTAGGAGATGCGGTGGATATTACATTTACGGCTTACCCGGAGGAATCCTACACCGGAAGCATTCTGTCTATCAATACCACAGCAACTTCCGATTACAGTAACACCGTGAGCTACACCGTGGAGATCAGCGTGGAGGGTGCGCTGGAACAGCTTTACGGTGGGATGACTGCGGATGTGATCTTCGTTACGGATGAAAGAGAAGATGTCCTCTATGTATCCCGTAAAGCCATCGTAGAAGAAAACGGCAAGACCTATGTATATCGCAAGACGGCTTTGGGCGGTAAAGAACTGACAGAGGTAGAGACCGGTACCACCAACGGTGTGGACATTGAGATTCTGTCCGGACTGGAAGAAGGAGATACCATCTATCTGGCAAGTAAAGTCAGCTCTGAGGAGGAAGTCAAGAGTACGGAGGAAGCTTCCGATTCCGGCAGCAGTACTGATACCGCAGCCGGCAGTGATATGGAATTGGAGATGTCGGAGGGTATGCAGATGCCGGGAGGTGGTGACATGCCGCAGGGTGGTCCCGGAGGCAGCGGTTCCGGAAGCTTCGGCGGTGGAATGCCGGGAGCTCCAGGTGGACAATAAATGCGGCAGACGGAACAAAATGTTGAGAAGCAGACAGGAATGATTGGGAACAGCTATGAAGCAGAATGAAAATAGGAAAAAGATCATGGAAACTATTCGGAATCGGATGAGCCGGATCGGGTCATGGAAAAGCTGGTCGAAAAAGCGCAAGCTCACCACGGGTATCTGTGGTGTCTGCGTGATTGCTGTGACAGCAGGCACCATCAGCATCTCCGGTGGTTCGGATACAGAAGTCATCTATAAAGAGACAACGGTAAAATATGGTACACTGGTCAAGGGTGTGACCGAGAGCGGTTCTGTGGATATCGGTACAGTGGATCAGACCTTCAATCTGGATATGAGTGCTCTGAAACGTACAGATTCCTCCAACAGCAGTTCTTCAGACGGCTCCTCCGGAAGTAGTTCCGGTTCCGGTGGATTTGGCGGCATGAGCGCATCCGGCAGTGGAGCCCAGGGAGGCTTAGACATGTTCGGACAAATCTTCAATATGGGCGGAAGCAGTTCTGACAGCAGCAGTGAAGATTCCACCTTGACCGTGGCTGAGGTAGTGGTCTCCGTGGGACAGCAGGTGTGCGAGGGTGATCCCCTGTATCTGTTGGAAGAAGACAGTGTCATAGAGCTGGAAGAGGAATTGCAGTCTAACGTGGAGAAAGCAAAAGCGGATCTGGAAGCGGTGGAAGCCGACCAGAGTTTGTCCAGACAGCAGGCGAAATACACTTATGACAGCAGTACTGCTTATAGCAGTTATATTGATACGGAATACAGCACGACATTGCAGGAACTTCAGAATACGGCAGATTCTGCAGAGAGTACCCTGGAGCAGGCGAAGAGCAGCCTGGAGGATTATCAGGCACAGTTGACAGAAATAACAGCGGCCTACGAAGATGCGGAACAGCTGCTGGCTAATTGTCAATACAGCTTAAATGATACAGATCCTGCAGATGACACCTATGGTTATGTTTATTTTGCACAGCTGACTGAGCAGGCGCAGTCCACTGTGGATTCCCTGGAGCAGCAGAAAGAAGAACTTGAGCAGAAAGTAGAGCAGGCGGAGGAAAATGTGACGACTGCCGAGAATGCTTACAATAAGGCAAAGCGGGAGCTGGCGCAGGGAAAGCTGACCGCAACGGAGACAAAACAACTGCGTACACTGGCCTACAATACTGCACAAGAGACCTACGATATTGCACTGGGATATTTGGCGCAGGATCTGGCTGATCAACAGGATACCTATGATGAGACTTTGGAAAAATGGAATGAATTCAGTACCTATATTGATGGCCATGCCGTATGTGCGAAATACAATGGTGTGATCACGAGCGTGGAATTGGAAGCCGGAGACAAGATCAGCACGGGAACCTCGCTGGTCACCTTATATGATATGGATGAAGTGACCATGACTGTGACGGTGGAGGAAGATGATATGACGGACATCTCTTTGGGGTCTGCGGCGAATGTCGCATTGACAGCATATCCGGAGGATCTCTTTACGGCAAAGGTGACAGCCATCGGAGATGCTGTCTCAGATTCCAGTGGAAACATAACATATGACGTGACTGTCACATTGGAAGGAGATGTCTCCGGACTGTTCCAGAGCATGACAGGTGATGTGACCTTTGTTACGGAAGAGACCGCAGACGTACTGTATGTGTCACGCAGAGCCATTATCACAGAGGATGATAAAACCTATGTCAAAGTGAAGACTGCAGATGGCAGTGTCGAGAAAAAAGAAGTAACGACAGGACTGTCAGATGGTTCCAATATAGAGATTTCCGGAGATATTGCGGAAGGAGATACCGTATTGATCGAAAGCAGCATTACGAAATAGAGAAGTGATTTGCGGAAAATCAATGGAAGGGAAGAAGTAAATTATGAGATTATCCGAAATATTGCGTCTGGTGTGGCTGAACCTGTCACAGAATAAATTCAAAGTGATCCTGACTTCCATCGGTATCGTTGTGGGATCTGCCACCATAATGCTGGTGCTGGCGATAGGTACCGGTGGAAAAGAAGAGGTGGCAGAGCAGTTCAAGAACCTGAATGCCGGAGCTATTGACATATCATGTGACAGCAGTGATAGCAGTGAATTTAGCTTTGAAATGCCGGGCGGTGGAGGAAGCGTTACCTTTACCAATATGGGAGGAAATCCCGGAGGAGGTTCCGGCGGCGGTATGCAGGGCGGCCCCGGTGGTGGCATGGATTTCGGCGGATTTTTTGGTTTTGGACAAGAGGAAGAGAGCGAGGCTGTGACATTGACCAGTGAGGACTGTGATGATCTGGCGACCTTTGTCTCCGGAATTTCCGCAACAACGATCTCTTATTCCACTACATCATCGGTGGAAGGTGGTGATATGACCTCTTCTACCTATTATACAATTGCCGGTGTGGAAGACAATTACGCTGCCATTAGTAATCTGGAAATGGCCATCGGGGATTTCCTCACGGAGGAAAACAACGAGAGCAAGGAAAAGGTATGCGTGCTGGGTGCTGCCGTGGCAAAAGAAGTCTTCGGCAGCGCCTATGATGCCTATGACGGAACCGTGTATATCGATGGACGTCCCTATGTAGTGTCCGGTGTGTTATCCGAGATGGGAACCGTGGCATCCGGAGTCAGCCCGGACACGGCGATCTATGTGCCTTATGAGACCGGTATCAAATACATCACCGGTACGAGCATCAGCCCCACCATTACTGTGATCGCAGAGGATGTGAATCAGGTGGATGCCGTAATGACAGATGTGGAAAGTGCCTTAAAAGAAAGCTATCCCAACACCACATTCACCATCAGTGATGCCGGAAGTAAGATGCAGGCGGCCTCCGCTTCCAACGAGACTTTGACATTACTGCTGATCTCCATGGCGGTGATCGTATTTATCGTCGGCGGTATCGGTATTATGAATGTATTGTTCGTATCCATTAAGGAGCGCACCAATGAGATCGGTATTCTGAAAGCGCTGGGCTGCTCCCGAAAGGATATCCTGTTGGAGTTTTTGCTGGAAGCCAGCTTTACCAGCCTGGTGGGTGCCGTATTGGGAGTTTTACTTTCTCTGGGCATCACTCCTTTGGTGGAATTGTTCAATGTCAGGGTGTCACTGTCGGTACAGGGAGCCGTGTTGTCACTGCTGTTCGGTGTCCTCACCGGAAGCCTGTTTGGCTTCTATCCGGCATATAAGGCATCAAGACTGATCCCTGTAGAAGCTTTGAATCAGGAATAGTGTGAAAAATAAATTTTTCACACGCAAATTTGTGCCGATGGCCCAAAGTTTGCAGGTTATGAAAGGCGTAAGGATTATGATGGAAAACGCAATGATCACCATGAAAAGTATAAATAAAGGGTATATGCTGGGGGAGGAACGTCTGCCGATCCTGAAGGACATCAATTTTCAGGTAAATAAGGGAGAATATGTGGCAATCTTAGGCCCTTCCGGTTCCGGCAAGACTACGTTAATGAATATGATCGGCTGTATGGATGTGATGGACAGTGGGGAATATTATCTGGATGGCATGGCAATCCACGAGACCAAAGAGGACGATCTGACCATGGTGCGCAACCAAAAGATCGGTTTCATTTTCCAGAACTATCAGCTGATCCCGACCTACAATGTCATGCAGAATATTATCATGCCTCTGCTGATGCGTGGCATGACTCATGAGGAAGCAGAAGAAAAGTGTAAAAATACTATCAAACTGTTGGGGCTGGATCACCGTATCGGACATAAGCCCAACGAATTGTCCGGCGGACAGAAGCAGAGAGTATCCATTGCCAGAGCACTGGTTGGACAGCCGGCGATCCTGCTGGCGGATGAGCCTACCGGCGCTCTGGATCAGACCAGCGGTAAGGAAGTACTGAAGCTGTTCCGGGAACTGAATGATATGGGCAACACCATTGTCATGATCACCCACGACCTGGGTGTTGCACAGTCAGCGAAACGTATCGTGCGCATTGTGGATGGGCAGCTACAGGAATAAAGGAAGGGAAAAGCTTGCACCCTACAGATGGCTGTGTTACAGTGGCTGTAAAAGAAAGACAAGCGAGGAAGAGAAAATGGCAGGATATCTGATTAAGGATACCACAAAAGAAGAGCGGGAGCAGATCGTTGCGGAGTCTCTGGGATATATGGAAGCCAACTGTGATGGCTGTACTTCAGGACTGGCGGAAATGTATCAGGCATACATCGACGGGAAGAAGGAGCTTCGGGACATCAACATGGAATTTCATGCAGGTTATGTATCCGGAGAGGAAGTGCCCGGCCGCAGGTCTTGTCCCATGTAATAATAGTGTGCGGGAAAGATGGATTTCCGGCATAAATAAAATGTTATCTGCAAAAACTCTTAGTAACAGAATGCGAAAGGCAGGAAAGAAAAATGCAGATGAGAGACGATCTTGGAATTACAACAAAACTGGAGAACGGCAAGGCTTATCTGGAATTTGTCCTGCCGGAAACTATAGGGCGTTTGTTGTCCGCATTACAGATTGAGATCTGGGAAGGTGCGGAGGGCGAACGCCTTGTTTTTCATGGGGAATACTCATCAGAAGAAGCGGATTCCATGACGGCATTGCTGCTGCGGCCGCATCTCTGGGACGGCATGCGGGATCCCTATGTCTATCTGGTGAAGGCGCAGGGAAGGTTCGGAATCGTGGAGTATGGAGAAAAGATGGGTGGTATGGAGAAGGAGGAAGAGTCAGATCCTGCTGAGGATATACCAGAGGCAGTGGAAGTGTATTGGCTTCAGGAACTGGCAATTTATGACGTGCGTGTCGTAGATAAAAAGGGAATTTTTCTCAATGAAAAAGAGTTCCTGCCAAGAGAGGTAGTCTATCGTCTTCCACCGCAGATCAGCGGTGCCGGGACGAGGGAGGAGCAGATGCGAAGGGATCTGGATCGTCTGGCCCGGATGGGGGCCAATGTGATCCGGCTGGAAGGAACCGGATCCGGGGCAGAGGGGCAGGACGCCCGGTCGGTGCGTGCATTTTATCGTCTGTGCAGAAATCGTGGATTCCTCACTGGGGACCTGTGGATAAGACCGGAAAATCTCCCGGTGTACCGTGGATTACCCAGAGAAACATCGAAAGAAGTGTTGCTTTTGGCGGATAGCAGGACGTTGACAGAGAGATATTACTATTATCAGGCAAAATGGAGCAGCGAACCGGTGCTCTATCCGGCACTTTCCATCCTGCATCGTCAGGAGAATGGATTACTTTCCCTGACAATTTACAGCAATCAGAAAAAAGTGGTGCTCTATGTGGACGGAGTACTTTTTTTATTCCAGTCGGCCGCATCCGGTGATCCGGAGTTTATTTTTGAAGATATTCCTGTGGCAAAGCTGCCGCTGCATCTGGCGGCGGAGGCAGGAAATTTAAGCATTTCTCTGACCGTGACAAAGCTTTAAGGGTTGTGGTTTCACAGATTTTTCACAAATGTTTCACCTTTTCATGACATTTGAGACATATACTGATACAAGGGTGTAAAGGTTAACCGCTGTTCATGCTTGCATGATAAAGCGGTTGAATTTTATACCCGTAAAACATGAGGAAGTAGCGATTTGCGAAGCAAATCAGCGGATTCCGAATGTTTTTAGAATTGCGGGAGCAGCTTGCTGCGAAGCAATTCAGGGTATCAGTTCTGGGTACTCGTAGATATCAGGTGGGGGATCACACCATATCCGGGAGGTAAATATGATAGAAGTAAGCAATCTTACAAAAAAATATGGTGACCATATTGCCGTAGATCATCTCTCTTTCCGTGTGGAAAAGGGACAGATTTACGGCTTTCTTGGTCCAAACGGCGCCGGTAAATCCACGACCATGAACATCATCACGGGTTATCTGGCAGCCACGGAGGGTACTGTGACGATTGATGGCAAAGATATCCAAAAAGATCCGGAGGAGGCAAAGCGTGCCATCGGTTATCTGCCGGAGCTTCCGCCGCTGTATGTTGACATGACTGTCAGAGAATACCTGGAATTCGTGGCAGAACTGAAAAAAGTACCGAAAAAAGAGCGGGAACAGCAGATTGACGAGGTCATGGAAATGACACAGATCACCGATATGCAGCAGCGTCTGATCAGGAACCTGTCAAAAGGTTACAGGCAGAGAGTCGGACTGGCGCAGGCAATCCTCGGCTATCCGGAAGTTATCATTCTGGATGAGCCCACGGTAGGTCTGGATCCGAAACAGATCATCGAGATCCGTGATTTGATCCGCAGGCTGGGGGAGAATCATACTGTGATCCTCAGCTCCCATATTCTGTCGGAGGTCAGCGCAGTCTGCGATCATATTATGATCATTGCCCACGGTAAACTGGTAGCCAGCGATTCTCCGGAGAATCTGCAGAAGCTTATGAGCGGCTCCATGGAACTGAACCTGGAAGTAAAGGGAAGTGCCGCTGCGGTGAAGACGGCATTGCAGGAGATCTCGCAGATCGACAGGATCGAAGAGAACACCGAGGCATCCAAAAATATTGCAAAACTGAAAGTGATTTCCAAAGAGAATGCCGACATCAGAGAGCAGGTCTTCTATGCACTTGCAGATGCAAAGCTGCCTATTTTAGAGATGACCCATGCAGAGAAGTCTCTGGAAGATATCTTCCTGGAACTGACCGAGGATGTAGCACCCACACAGCCGGAGAAGCACAAACTATTCTCAAAAAGAAAAAAGGCGGAAATCACAGATGCCGCACAGCAGACAGAAGCTTCGGAAGAGGAAGCACAGCCCGGAGAAGAGAAAAAAGAAACTGTAACTACAAAGGAGGCGGAATAATATGTCAGCCATTTATAAGAGAGAATTGAAATCCTATTTCCGTTCCTTTATCGGATTTTTATTTATTGCAGTCACCCTGTTTTTCCTGGGACTGTATTTCAGTGTTTATAACCTGATGAACGGATATCCTTATTTTGCGTATGTGGTATCCAGCGTTACCTTTCTATTCATGCTGACCGTGCCGATCCTGACCATGCGTATCCTGGCGGAGGAAAGGCGGAGCAAGACGGATCAGCTGATCCTGACGGCACCGGTGTCCGTAGGCGGCATCGTCATGGGAAAATTCCTGGCGTTGTTGACCATATTTGCCATTCCCGTAGCGATCATCTGCTTTTACCCACTGATCATGGCGCAGTACGGCAGTGTTCCCATGGGAGAGGCTTACCTGTCGATCCTGGCATATTTCCTTTTCGGGATGACCGCCATTGCCATCGGTCTGTTCCTGTCTTCCGTGACAGAGAGCCAGGTCATCGCAGCAGTACTTACTTTTTTAGTATTGTTCCTGGGATATATGATGGATTCCATCTGCTCCATTATTTCCAGTATCGGCAATCTGTTGACAAAGCTGCTGCGTTGCTTTGATCTGTATACACCGTTTTCCAACCTGTTAAATGGTACGCTGGATGTATCTTCGATTGTATATTATGTATCTGTTACGGCTCTGGTTCTGTTCCTGACCGTACAGTCCATTCAGAAACGCCGTTACAGCATGTCCGTGAAGAACTTAAGCTTCAGTGCCTACAGTACCGGTATGATCGCTGTAGCCGTGGCACTGGTGGTAGTCGTTAATATTATCATGGGCGAGATGCCTTCCGGTTGGACAGCAATCGACATGACCAGCCAGAAGCTCTATTCCCTGACGGATCAGACCATCAACTATGTGAAAAATATGCAGGATGATGTGAAAATCTATGTGTTGGTAAATCAGGACAGTCAGGACTCTACCTTAGGACAGACACTGCAGAGATATGATGATCTGTCGGATCATATCACCGTGGAATATGTGGATCCCACCGTTAACCCGATGTTCTATACCCAGTACACCACCGGCAACATCAGCACGAACAGCCTGATCGTTGTCAGCGACAAGCGCAGCAAGGTCATTGATTATAACGATGTCTATGAGTCTTCCTATGATTTTGACTATTCGACCTACAGTTATAACACCACGACCACCGGTTATGATGGCGAAGGACAGATCACCAGTGCGCTGGATTATGTGTTAAATGACGATATGCCCAAGGTATATATGACAACAGGACATAATGAACTGAGTTTAAGCAACACTTTTACATCCGCACTGAACAAGGAAAATGTGGATTATGAGACCGTGAATCTGATGGATCTGGATGCGATCCCCGACGATGCAGCCTGTCTGTTCATTAACGGTGCCACCAGCGATTTTTCAACCGATGATAAGGATAAGGTGATCGACTATCTGGACAACGGTGGAAAAGTCATCCTGGTAACCGGCTATACCGATGAGGAGACACCCAATATAGATGCTATTTTAAGCTACATGAATCTGAGCATTGCCAAAGGACTGGTAGTGGAGAATGATTCTAACGGCTACTACAGAAGTCCTTATTATATCCTGCCGACACAGAGCTCTGACAGCTATACCTCCGGTACCTACGGAAAATATCTGTTCCTGCCGTATTCTCAGGGCATCATCGTCCCGGAGGAAGCAAGTACTGACGAGACAGTCACCGGCGATATTACCTATGATGTATTCCTGAGCACCTCCGACAGTTCTTTTGCAAAACAGGATGTTAACAATACACAGGATTTTTCACAGGGTGAAAATGATGTGAAGGGTCCCTTCGCATTAGGTGTTGAGGCAGTAAAGACTTTGGATGAGGGGGATGCGACACTGGTCGTGTACGGTTGCGAGCAGCTGTTCACGGATGATGCAGATTCTGTCGTCAGCGGTGCGAACCTGACCCTGTTCACCAATACATTCAGTGGAATGGCTGACCATGAGACCTCCGTATCCGTTCCGGTGAAGAGCTATGAAGTCTCTAATCTGGTGTTGGATTCTGCACAGATCCTGATGTTGGGACTGCTGGTTACCGTGATTCTGCCTATCGGCTGCATGATTGCCGGATTCGTGATCTGGTTCCGCAGACGGAAGAAATAATTGGGAAAGGCGTGAGTTATAGATATGAAAAAGAAACAAAGACAGATGATCGGAATGCTGCTGGCACTGGTGGTGCTGGCGGCAGCATTCCTGGGCATCCGCCAGTATAATAAAAATGCATCGTCTGTGGCTTCCACCACCGAGGATACACAGGAGACGGTGCTGGATGTGAACTCCGATGATATTACCAGCTTCCGCTATGTATATGAGGGAGAGACCTACTCCTTTGAAAAAGAGGATGATACCTGGTATTACGCAGATGATCATTCCCTGAATCTGAACCAGGATCGGATCAAGGCAATGATCCTGAAGGTGGCACCGTTAAAGGCAGATCAGGTGATTGAAAATGTGACGGATATGTCACAGTACGGACTGGCGGATCCAGAGCGTACCATCCAGTACGAGACTGCAGATCGCAGCGTGATCATTAACGTCGGTAATCTGAATTCCATGACCAGCCAGTACTACATTGCATTTCCCTCTGAAATGAAAGTATATGTCGTGACCACCAACGTGGTAACCGGCTTCAATTATACACTGGAGGATCTGGTGGAAGAGGAGGACAGTACGGATGTGGCAGAGGAAAGTCAAGAAATGCAGTGACAGAATCCGTCAACTTTCTCTAAAGCAGTCATATATTATAGTAAATCCAAATACAATGAAAGGATACAAAAATATATGGCTAGATTTACGAACCAGGCACAGCTCCGTTATGGAAACGAGATTACAAACTCCAATATAGCAGTGGGTGAGATCACAGAGGTATTATCTGCAACCAAGACAGCAGTGCGGGATAATTACGGACAGAATGAAAATGTGACGTATGTGATCAGCATTGTGAACTCAGGAACTACCGCATTTAACGGAATTACAGTAACAGATAATCTGGGAGAATATTTGTTCAATACCAGAGAACTGACACCTCTGACGTATATTCCGGGAACCGTAAAATACTATGCAAATGGAATTTTACAGGCAACACCGGCTGTAACAGCAGGACCTCCTCTGACAATCACAGGAATTACCGTGCCTGCGGGAGGTAATGTGACACTTACCTATGAGGCTGAGGTGAACTCTTATGCGCCGCTGGCGGCAGAGGCCTCCATTACGAATACGGCGACGATCGCCGGGGCAGGGGTCACTCCTGTTACTGTAAACGAGACAGTAAATGCGGCAAGCGGACCGCTTCTTACGATCACAAAGTCCGTCAGCCCCGTACCTGTGACAGAGAATGGGACATTGACATATACGTTCCTGATACAGAATCTGGGTAATACGGCAGCGGATGCAGCTACAGGTGTCGTGATCACGGATACCTTTAATCCCATATTGGAGAATCTGACTGTGAATTTTAATGGGACTGCATGGGCAGAGGGAACAAACTATACGTATGATACGATTACCGGATTGTTTACCGGAACCGCAGGAGGTATTACCGTACCCGCAGCGACTTACACCCAGGATCCCGTTACGGGAGCGTGGGGGATCAACCCCGGTGTCAGCACGCTGGTGATCTCCGGAACCGTATAAGGGCTGTCGCCCCTAGGGACAACGCCATGCACCCATTCGCAGTCACTGCGTGACTTGCTCATGGACGGCTGTCGCCGTATAAATCTAAAATAAAAAGTCACTGGAAGTACATAAATGTCCTCCCAGTGACTTTTTATTTTATCCTTGCATGGCTTGTAGCTTAGCCAAAGTATCTCTTGAGCAGACCTTCAAATGCTTTACCATGTCTAGCCTCATCACGAGCCATTTCGTGTACGGTGTCATGGATGGCATCCAGGTTCAGAGTCTTGGCTCTCTTAGCCAGATCAAACTTACCTGCGGTAGCACCGTTCTCGGCATCTACTCTCATCTCCAGATTCTTCTTGGTGGAATCGGTTACGACTTCACCTAACAGCTCAGCGAATTTTGCAGCGTGCTCAGCTTCTTCGTAAGCAGCCTTCTCCCAGTACAGACCGATCTCGGGATAACCTTCTCTGTGAGCAACTCTTGCCATTGCCAGATACATACCAACCTCAGAGCATTCGCCCTGGAAGTTCGCACGCAGATCTGCAATAATATCCTCGGGAGCACCCTTCGCTACACCTACTACATGTTCAGCAGCCCAGGTCTTGCCATCCTCCTGCTTGGTGAACTTGGAAGCGGGAGCGTGACAGATGGGGCACTCTGCGGGAGCTGTATCACCTTCATAAACATAACCACATACCTGACATACATACTTTGCCATAATTTTTTCTCCTTTTCTCTAATGAAATGTTTTGTTATAGTTTTCTCTTTTTGCGTGTGCTTTATAAGCACAAATTTATTATGGAACGAAGCCTGTTTTCATTCAGAAAACTTGGACTCCGTAGCAATCCTGGTGCAGGCGGGACAGGCGCCGTAAAAGTAAGTGACATGTCCCCGGATTTTGCCGTCGAATCGCTCTCCGGCCGTCTCCATGATGGAATCAATACTATCCATGTCCAGATCGATGACGCTTCCGCATTCCGTACATACGAAATGATAATGTTCGGAAGTATCGGCATCAAAATGGTCAACACCGTCACCTACCCGGAGTCGTAAGATTTCTCCCATGTCCGACAAAAGTGTCAGATTACGATAAACGGTACCGAGACTTAAGTTTGGATCCTGCTGTTTCAGATTAGAATAGATCACATCAGCAGTAGGATGATCCTTGCGTCCCATGAGAAAGGATTTGATCATTTCCCGTTGTCTGCTTCGTTTCAGTGCCATAACAGCTCCCTTCTCAATAATAGTAATGATTACTGTTTCTTTATATGCTTATTATACATGATATGGGGATAATGTCAACAGGAAAATGAAAAAATTTGTTTATTTTTTTTTAATGATATTCTTGCTTCCTTTATACACAGAAGGTGGGAATCATGCTATAATGAGCGCAAGTAAAATATAAATTAACATGCGCAAACTTGTGCTACACTATGTACAGAAGTACACGACACTAAAGTCACGGAAAGTTTGCAGGCTGCTGAAAGGCAAGAGTAATATGAAATTTAAAACCAGACTTCGGGTAACATTTATAAGCATTATATTACTTCCGTTATTGCTGACGATCATGGCGTTTGTGATGATCGCCATTTATCTGATGAACTATTCTCAGGGTCTCAGCCTGACGGAAATTGATTATTCCATGATGTCGGAGAATTTCAAAGAATTTACCAATACAACGGACCGGGCATATTATGTGTTGCTGAATCAGGCGGAGGAGGACAGCAGCAGGCTGGAAGATAAAGAATATCTGGATCATATCAATGCTGAAGTATCCCGGAAGTCTACTTATATTATTGTAAGAAAAGGTGATAAGCTGTATTATGCGGGCAATGAAGATGCCGCACAGAAGATTTTTGAAAAACTGCCTGCCTATGGTGAAGAGAATCTGTCGGATGACAGCGGATATTTCTACAATGAACTGGAGAAGTATGTAAAACAGATTGATTTCACCTTCCGGGATGGAACACCGGGAAGTGTATTTATCGTCACAAAGGTCAATGCTCTGATCTCGAGAAATCTGCTGATCGATATGTTTGTTGCCATTATCGTGATCCTGATATTCACCAGCCTGATGCTGACCCAGTGGATCCACAAGGGAGTGTTTGAACCCATCAATGAGCTGAACGTGGCAATGCGTAAGATCAAGGAAGGCAACTTTGATTATGTTCTGGAGACGGATGCCAAGGGTGAGATCGGCGATCTCTACCGCAATTACGAGGACATGCGTCTGCGGTTGAAGGAATCCACGGAAGAGAACATCCAGCATGAGAAGCAGAACAAAGAGCTGGTCAGCAATATTTCCCATGATCTGAAGACCCCTATCACAGCTATTAAGGGATATGTGGAGGGAATTATGGATGGAGTGGCGGATACACCGGAGAAAATAGATAAATATATTAAGACTATTTATAACAAAGCCATCGATATGGACCGTCTGATCAATGAATTGACAACCTATTCCGGAATTGATAATAACAGGATCCCTTATAATTTCCACCGGATCAATGTGGCAGATTACTTCGGAGATTGTGTGGAAGAGGTGGGTCTGGATCTGGAGCAGCGGGGAATCAAGCTGAACTATTCGAATCTGGTATCTCCTGACACAGTGGTCATTGCTGATCCGGAGCAGATGAAGAAGGTCATCAATAATATTATCAGTAACAGTGTAAAATATATGGATAAGCCTAATGGTCATATTGATATCCGGATTCTTGACGAAGTGGATTCCATCCAGGTAGAGATCGAAGATAATGGAAAGGGAATCGCACAGAAGGATCTGCAGAAGATATTTGAACGGTTCTACCGCACGGATGCTTCCCGGAACTCGGCACAGGGTGGCAGTGGCATCGGATTATCCATTGTCAAAAAAATTGTTGAGGATCATGGCGGTTATGTATGGGCGACAGCCAAAGAAGGGGAAGGAACCTGTATGCATTTTGTATTGAGAAAATACATTGAGCTGCAGCCGGGTGGAACCAAGTAATCAATAAGGAATGAAACAGAAATAGCATGATAAACGATGATGTAAGGACATTCTGTAAATGGAGGATAAATAATGAGTAAGATTTTAATTATTGAAGATGAAGTAGCAATTGCCGATCTGGAAAAGGATTATCTGGAGCTCAGTGATTTCAAGGTAGACATCTGTAATACCGGGGATGAAGGGCTGAAGACCGCATTGGCAGGAGACTACGATCTGATCATTCTGGATCTGATGCTGCCCGGCATGGATGGTTTCGAAGTGTGCAAGAAGATCCGTGAGGAGAAGAATATCCCGATCCTTATGGTATCTGCAAAAAAGGATGATATTGATAAGATCCGTGGATTAGGGCTGGGTGCAGATGATTATATGACCAAGCCGTTCAGTCCCAGTGAACTGGTGGCCCGCGTGAAAGCGCATATGGCACGTTACGAGAGATTGGTAGGTACGAACCAGAAGCAGCAGAATGACATTGTGGAAATCCGTGGCATCCGTATCGACAAGACCGCAAGACGTGTCTACATTGATGGTGTGGAGAAAACCTTTACCACCAAGGAATTCGATCTGCTGACCTTCCTGGCGGAGCATCCGAACCATGTATTTACCAAGGAAGAGCTGTTCCGCGAGATCTGGGATATGGATTCCATCGGTGATATTGCCACCGTCACGGTGCATATCAAGAAGATCCGTGAAAAGATTGAAAAAGATACTGCAAAGCCGCAGTATATCGAGACTATCTGGGGCGTTGGATACCGCTTTAAAGTGTAATCATACAGGGTGCTATGTGCCAGTAGCCCATGTGTAGCACGGGCCGAAGCGGAGCGGAGAAGTGGTAGTGTATAACACGAAGCAATCCGTAGGTATCAAAGGCAGGGGCAAAGTAATGGATGCCGGGCGAGAATTTTACGAATTCCCACCCGGTTTTTTGCTGTTTATGGGAAGAATAGAGAGTTTCAATATAGATATCTATTGATATATCTATAAATTAATTGATATAATAAAAGTTATCAAAATACAAAAGAAAAGGGGATACGTATGAAACGGGAAAGAGAATACAATATGGACTATCTAAGAGTTGTAAGCTGCTTTCTGATCGTGCTGCTTCATTTTTCCGGAAGCTACTGGATGTGTGTGCCGATAGAATCCGCTTCCTTTAAAATAATGAGCGTCTATAACTGTATTACCAGAATCGGGGTACCGATCTTTATCATGCTCAGCGGATATTTTCTATTAGACAGAACATACAGCTTTGATTGGAAAAAATATTTGAAACGTCCGGTAAAACTATTAGCAGGGGTCTATGTATGGGCTTTCTTTTACGCGTTTCAAGGTCTGTTCGTTGAACTGATCAGAACGGGAGAGGTAACTGTTGACAGATGGGAATATAGCGTCAATGAATTTATTTTTGGACATTACCATATGTGGTTTTGTTTTTTAATATGTGGGTATTATTTTCTGTATCCTATTGCAAAACGAATTGCAGAAGACCGGGAGGTCTTAACCCTTTTTATGATATTGTGGGTGCTTCTGGCGTATGTGATTCTCTGGGGATGTAATTGGCTAAATCTGCCTTCCCTGGCAAGGTATTTTAATGGGTTCGAAATGAATGTTGTAAAAGGGTACTGGGGTTATTTTTTCCTGGGTTATTTTATTAAACAGTGTAAGTGGACTCCCTGGAAGAAAAATACGATTTACATAGCAGGACTTGTGTCATTGGGATTAACGATCTATCTGACAATATCCCAGAGTATTATGGAAGGTGAGTGTGTAGAAACCTGGCTGGGTACCAGTTCTCCCTTTGTACTTATGATGTCATCCGCAGTATTTTTATTATTCTGGTCAAACAAAAGAACCGGCGAATGCAAAAGAAATCAATGGATCGTAAAAATATCAGGATGTACGTTCTTTATTTACATGTTCCATGTATTTCTGTTGGAAAAGATGAATCTTTTGGGAATCACGACGGTATCTTTTCAGCCGCTGATCTCGGTTCCGCTGCTTTCTGTCATTGCGTTTGGAATCTCGCTTTTGGTGGCTTTATTTGTAGATAAGATTCCTATTTTTGGGAAAATACTATTACTGCAATAGACAGAAAAGTGTGCTATAATCAGAGCATTGCGGATGGTATCCGCAAAATTTGAGTTGCGATTCCACTGATGCAGGAAAGCATTGGCGGAATGGAGTATATGATGAACATAAAAAAATTGATACAGCTATCCACTACACAGAAGATCATGCTCAGTTTTTTTTGCGCTATACTGGTGGGCAGCGTTCTGTTAGCTTTGCCTGTCAGTTCGGCTACAGGGGCAGCGGTTCCGTATATTGACGCTCTGTTTACGGCCACCACATCCATCTGTGTGACCGGTCTGGTGACAGTGCCGACGTGTTCCACCTGGAGTGTGTTTGGGCAGATCGTGATCCTCATCCTCATCCAGTTGGGAGGATTAGGAATTATCACTGTGATGTACGGTGTCATGATGGGGCTGCACAGAAGACTGGGTATCGGGAACCGGAGACTGCTGCAGGATGCATTTAATCTGAATAATATTTCCGGAATCGTGAGATTTCTCCGCAAAGTTCTCATAGGAACACTGGTAGTGGAGGGAACGGGAGCACTTCTGTATATGACGGTATTTGTACCGGAATACGGTCTGCGGGGCATCTGGATCTCGATTTTTAATGCCATTTCTGCTTTCTGTAATGCGGGAATGGACATTATATCGGAGGACAGCCTGTGCGGTTATGTATTCCAGCCCATGGTCAACCTGGTGACGATGCTGCTGATCGTGCTGGGAGGACTGGGGTATATCGTCTGGTGGGATGTGTTGCGGGTACTGAAGAATATCAGGACACAGAAACTCAAATGTTTCCGGCAGCTGACCCTTCACAGCAAGATTGCGTTGACCATGACGGGGCTGCTTATTATCGTGGGAGCGGCAGCTTTTTATATTTTTGAATATAATAACCCACTGACCATGCAGAATTATACGGTAGGACAGAGAATTCTGGCATCCCTGTTCCAGTCGGTGACCACACGTACGGCAGGCTTTGCCACGATTCCGCAGCAGGATCTGACCAATACTTCCGCAATCATTTCGGTACTGTTGATGCTGATCGGTGGATCTCCGGTGGGAACCGCAGGAGGAATCAAGACAGTTACGATTGCAGTGCTGCTGGTATCCATGTTTGCCACCATAGGTAATAAGGAAGATGCAGAGCTTTTCGGAAGAAATATTCCGAAGCAGGCAGTGAATAAGTCGGTAGCGATTGTGGGGATGTTTTTTCTGATTGCGTCTTTGTCCACAATTCTGTTGTCAGCTGTGACCAATGCGGATGTGATCGATATTGTATATGAGACTGTCAGCGCTACAGCTACCGTAGGACTGACGAGAAATCTGACATCCACATTGAATCTGTGGGGCAAGGTCATCGTTATTGTGACTATGTATCTGGGAAGAGTCGGCCCGATTTCCCTGGTAATAGCATTCAGCACGCAGAATAAGAATAAAAACATTGTGAAAAATCCGACGGAAGAGATCAGTGTCGGCTAAACATTTGAAATCACAGGAAGGAAGAGATTATGGGAATCAATCAGACCTATGCGGTATTCGGACTTGGAAGATATGGAAGAAGTGTAGCAAAAGAACTGGTAGAAAACGGTGCCGAGGTGCTGGCTGTAGACAATAGAGAGGTGATAGTCAATGCAGCGATTGCAGAGATTCCTTACTGCAAATGTGCGGATGTCACAGACCCGGAAGCGTTACGGCAGATAGGCATTGCCAATATTGATGTGGTTATCGTGACTATGGCAAATCACCTGGAAGCCAGCGTTATGGCGACAATGCTGTGCAAGGAACTTGGCGTGAAGACAGTTATCGCAAAATGTGGAAGCGAGATAAATTTCAAGATCCTTATGAAGGTGGGTGCAGACCGCGTGGTATTTCCGGAGAGTGAATCCGGCATCCATCTGGCGAAAAACCTGTTGAGTTCCGGTTTTATGGACATTATTGAACTATCTCAGGATGTATCCATGGTGGAGCTGGAGGTCAAACAGCAGTGGAACGGCAAGAATCTGATCGAGCTGAATCTCCGTAAAAAATATTCCGTGAATGTGGTTGCCATCATTCAGGGGAAAAATGTGAATACGAATATCGACCCGGAGATGCCGCTGACACAGGATATGAGACTGATCGTCATTGCCAACCGGGCAAAATTGAATAAACTGAAATAGAATAGCTGAGAACTGTAAAAAAGTGAAACATCTGACGGGCACTTGCGCACAAGACAGGATGTTTCACTCTTTTTTTATACGGTGGCAGCCACCTGGAAAGTTGTAAAACGGTGATCAGCTGTCAGCCCGGAAAGTCTTCTCGTTAAAAGCACCCTGCTGCTTAGCCACGATAGTGGTACATACGGCATCACCGGTAATATTGACAGCGGTACGCAGCATATCCAGGATACGGTCGATACCCATGATCAGTGCAATGCCTTCGGTAGGCAGTCCTACGGAGGTCAGTACCATGGACAGGGTGACCAGACCGACGCTGGGGACACCGGCAGTACCGATGGAAGCGATCGTAGCGGTAGCAATGACAGTAGCAATGGCAGCCGGGGTCAGAGGAATACCGTAAGCTTGTGCTATGAAAACAACTGCTACGCCCTGCATGATGGAAGTACCGTCCATGTTGATGGTAGCACCCAGAGGGATCGTAAAGGACGAGATCTGTTTGGAAACACCGATTTTTTTATATAAGGTGTCGATGGACAGAGGGATCGTCGCATTGCTGGTGGAGGTGGAGAAGGCAAAGGTCATAACCGGGAAGAACTTTTTAATGAACTTAAAAGGATTCAACCGGGTAAACGCAAACAGCATGACCTGATATACCACGAAACACTGCACCGCCAGCGCCAGGATAACGCTTCCCATATATTTCAGCATAGGCACAAAAGCGTCGAAGCCGATACCTGCGAAGGTCTTGGCAATCAGGCAGAAGACGCCGACAGGCGCTGCTTTCATGACTGCAATCGTCATTTCCATCATAATGTCATTGAACTGACTGAAAAAGTTCGCCACAGTGGAGACCCGGTTGCCCATGGCAGCCAGAAGAATGCCGACAAATAAAGCAAAGAAGATGATCGGCAGCATATCTCCGGTGGACAGAGAGGTAAAAATATTTTTCGGAATAATATTCAACAATGTCTCCGCAAAATCTACCTGGGTGGTCGCAACTTCGGTGGCATCCTCCGGCAGTGCAATATTTAAACCCACGCCGGGATTGATCAGACTGGCAATGCCCAGTGCCACACAGATCGCCAAAGCGGTGGTGCACAGGTAAAACAGGATCGTCTTTACACCCACGGTTCCCAGCGTTTTTGTATCACCGATGGCCATGGCACCGCAGACCAGGGAGCAGAATACCAGAGGAACCACCAGCATCTGCATCAGGCGGATAAAACCGTTGCCCAGCACATAGAGAATGCCGTTGATCAGAATGGTATCCCTGAAATAGCCTTCCGGCATGTAATAGTGGATCAGTACACCGCTTACGGCACCGGCTAAAAGGGCGATAAAGATTTTGGTGGACAAACCTAATTTCTTTTTTTCTGTTTTCTTTTCGGTTTCATGTTTTTCCACTATTCCAGTCCTCCTGTCTCTTTCATGTAGGCGGCCAGTGTCTCTTTCCAGTCGTCGGGTTCTTCGATGCCGTTGAGACGCAGCATCATATTATCCAGTACGGAATATTTCTCCGGAGCACCTTCCTTTACAGTAACGGTAAGCTGGTCCTCTTTTCCGGCAAGACGCAGGATCTCACGGGCAAATTCCAGACGGGTGCAGGAACCGCCGCTGCAGACGGCATGATAGATGCCATAATGGTCGTTGTCGATGAAAAATTTTACCACACGGGCAAGTTCAGCTGCAGAAGTGGGAACGGCGCAGTCATTGTTCCATAATTCCATGGTGGATACCTTGGGGTCAGTGGCAGCTTCCAGTATTTCATTCAGGAAGTCTTTGCCGATGCCGTAGATCCAGGAACTGCGGATAATGACATAGCGGGTCATCAGCTGGATGACGAATTTCTCCCCGGCATATTTGGATTTCGCAAACAGCCCCACGGGATTCACATCATCGAACTCATTATAGGGTGTGTCGGATGCGCTGGAAAATACATCATCCGTGGAGATCTGGATGAGCTTTGCCTGAATGCTCTCCGCAGACTGCGCCAGATTTCTCGCACCTACAGCGTTTACCTTGTAAGCCATATCTGTCTCCGACTGCTCTGTAACGGAAGAGGGATGATATCCTGCACAGTTGATGACGACATCGGGACGATTCCGGTGCATGAACAGGGAAACTGCATGTTCATCCGTGATATCCAGCTCATCCTTATCGGTCTCGTACAATTCATATTCCATCATATCCAATAATCTGATCAGCGCCTGACCCATGTGGCCCAGGGAGCCGACAATCCATATTTTTTTCATAGATAGCCTCCTGTGTTTTATATATTGATATGTTCTGTAAAAATAATCAAAAAAACCTGAAGACAGTATAGCATACGATACCGTGCAAAAGAAAGCACAAATGAAAAGTGTGAATAATCATAAAGTCCGGTTACTGTGTCTGATATCCGGATTTATGTGAAAGGCTGATCCCGTTTCTTGCGGTATTGCAGCGGCGACATTCGGAAAGAAGAATGAAAGCTGCGGATAAAATGACTCACGTTAGAAAAGCCGGACTGCAGGGCAACCTCTGTAACCGGCAGAGAGGTGCTCTCTAACAGATGGCAGGCATGGGTCAGTCTCAGATGCATCAGGTATTGCGTCAGAGTCAGGTGGAAATGCTGCTTAAAATAGCGGGACAAATATTTCTCGGATAAATGAAATTGCTCTGCCAGGTTTTCCAACCGAAGGGGTTCCGTGTAGTTATACTGCAGATAAGTCAGTATCTCACGCTGCATCGGATCGTTCCTTTTGGAGCCCATCGGGTTAATGGTTCCGCAGGAAGCAATTTTTTGTATAAGTGATAACAATAAAATACGTAATTGAAAAAGCCCGCTCAATGTATTTGGAAGCTGTCTGACAGACAGGATCTCACGAATGAGAGAAATGATGTCAGGACAGCTTTTTTCGTGGGAAAGATTATGATGCAAAAGCAATTCATGGTTACGCAAGGGAAGGAGAAACTCCGTTTCCAACAGATCGTCCGTCTGAAAGGAAATAAATTCCAGTGGAAATAACAGGGTATGATAGTCTACGCCCGGAATTGCGGAACCCATAAAATGAAGCTCACCGGGATTCACAAAGTAGACGGAGCCGTCGGCCGCTTCGTATTCTTCTCCTTCAATGATGATCTTAAGAGAGCCGGAGCGGACATATATGATCTCGACCTCCGGATGCCAGTGGACAGGAATCTGAAAAAGAGCAGGCATATCATGCAGGTGATAACAGCTAAAAGGAAATTCTTTTGTTCCGTGAATGCGTTCTTCTCTTAATTCAGGGTACATAGGCAGGCCTTTCTGTGAGGTGGATCGGGAGATATTATGGTCAGATTACTATAAAAGTAGAAATAAGTCAATTTTATGTGGTGAAAATGCAAGTTTTAGGAAAGATAAAGTAGTAATATGTAAAAACTAAGGGGACTATTCTGAATAGTTGTAAAATGAAAATGCAAATTTAAGGAACTGCAGAAAGGATATAAAACATACGATGGAAGGACAGAATAAGTCATTATTTCAATTATTTGTACCACTGTGTCTGGAGACGATCTTTTACATGTTGTCCGGAATGGTGGATACCTTAATGCTTTCTTCTGTGGGAGATCAGGCAGTCGGAGCAGTCGGAACAGCAAATACTTATATTGGTGTGTTCATTATTATGTATTCGGTAGTTTCTATGGGAATGCTGGCTGTGATGACACAGAATATCGGTGCGGGCAGACCGGGGATCGCCTGTCAGGCAAAGACTCTGGGATTATGGTTTAATGGGATCCTGGGTGTTGTGATGTCTGTGTTTTTGTTTTTCTGTTCCGATGGGATTCTGTATGTGGTAGGTATTGCACCGGCATTGAAGGAGCCTGCCGCACAATATCTGCGGATCGTAGGAGGCGGAAGCATATTGAACGCAATGATTCCCATACTGGCAGGATATCTGCGTGCGTTTGGATATACGAAACAGCCCCTGATCGCAACTGTGACAGGTAATATTTTGAACTTTATATTAAATGCCGTGTTTCTGTTTCATTTCCACCTCGGTGTGCAGGGAGTTGCATCCGCAACAGTGATCTCCAAAGTGGTGAATCTGATATTGATCGTGATCTTTGTACGGCGGCTGATTCCTGCTAAAAAATATTCGGAGAGGGTGAATTCCGGAGAGATTTTGCGACAGATCATCCGGATCGGATTACCTTCCGCTTTGGAGAATATTATTTATAATGTAGCGATGACACTGGTGATCCGTTTTCTGAACCAGATGGATACTGATGGAATCAATGTGGCAGCCCGTTCCTATACGGCACAGATCACGAATTTATCCTTTTGTGTGGGAAATGCGCTTGCCCAGGCGAATGCCATTATGACCGGATGGTACATGGGTGCGGGAAAATATGAAATATGTGATAAGCAGACTAAAAAATCTGCGGCGATCGGAGCGGTACTGGCGATGGGAACAGAATTTCTGTTTGCAGTCAGTGCCCCGGTTCTGCTTTCCTTTTTCACGCAGGATAAGAGTATGGTAGAACTAGTGCAGAAGCTGATGTTTATTGACATTGCCCTGGAAGCCGGACGAGTCACAAATCTGGTATACGGAAATGCACTGAAAACCAGTGGAGATGCTGTATTTCCGGTGATCCTCGGAGCTGTTTTCATGTTTTTGTGTGCAGCGGGAGGAACGTATCTGTTGGGGATACAGCTGCATCTGGCAGTAGTGGGTGCTTATATCGGTCTGACAGCAGATGAATGCTGCCGTGCGGTCGGCATGATGTTGCGCTGGCGGAGCGGAGCATGGAAGAAAAAAGGATTGATCGAAGATTGATCGAAGTGCAATAACGGAATGTAGCTTTTTTATCTGCCCAAACGTATTATAAGTATAAGGCTTGGAGCGAAAGCCTCGTCAGGAAGATACAGGAGAGGGAAGATGGAGAGAAAGACGGCAGAGGAAGTGATCCGGGAGTACTATAAGACGGTATACCGGCTGGCTTTTGCCCGGATGGGCAGACGGGAGGATGCAGAGGAGGTCACACAGGAGGTATTTTTACGTTTTTTACATAAGGCACCGGAATTCACTTCCGCAGAGCATTGCAAGGCATGGCTGCTGCGGGTGACTGTAAATTGCTGCAATTCGTTGTTGCGCTCTGCCTGGAGACGAAAGGTGGGAGAACTGACAGAGGAGATTCTGTTTGAGGAAACGGAGGATTTGCTACTCTATCGGGAATTGCAAAAACTTCCGGAAAAATACCGGCAGGTCCTTCATTTATTTTATTATGAAGAAATGTCGGTGGCACAGATCGCAGGTTTACTTCATAGGAAGGAATCCACAATACGGACACAGTTGACAAGAGCGAGAGCAATGCTGAAGGAGGTGCTGGGTGATGACTATGCAATTTAAGGATACGTATCGGGAATGGAATGAAAAAGTACAGCCGTCCGAAGAGCTGCTTTCGAGACTGCTTACAGAGGCTTCGAACGTAACAGAGGCATCAGGAATCTCCGGGGCAGAAGAGTCAGCGAAACGGCACAAAAAGTGGAATGACAAGGTACGGGAAAACAAGATACAGAACAACAAGACACAGGACAACAAGAAACTGGGTAAACAGAACCATAACAGACGATGGGGCAGAGGAATTGCTGCGGCAGCAGGATTTCTGCTTGTCATAAACGTAAGTCTCCCGGTGTTGGCCGGAGCCTTTCCAACGATCTATGAGCTGATGTATCTGGTATCTCCGGCTGTGGCGCAGTTCTACCGGCCGGTACAGTTGTCAGATGAGTATGACGGCATCCGCATGGAGGTGGTAGCGGCATACATTCATGAAGAAACAGCGGAAATTTACATTACCTTACAGGATCTGGAGGGAGACCGGCTGGATGAGACCACGGATCTCTATGACAGCTATTCCATTCATATGCCGTACAGTGCCATAGGGAACTGCCGGAAGGTGGGATATGATCCGGAGAGTGGCATACTTACTTATCTCATTACTGTGACGCAGGAGAATGGCCGCAAGATCGAGGGAGAGAAGCTGACATTTTCTGTAGGAGGGTATCTTGGGCAGAAGCAGGAATATGAAAAAATAGAGATTCCCATAGACCTGACACAGGTGACAGATGCACAGTGCCAATACGTTGATAGCCCTGCCAACGGGGGGACTATGACAGGGCACAGTGGACTTGTGACGGATATGTCAGAAACCTATCCTGTGCTGGTGCCGCAGCCGGCGGATCCTGATTTCCCCATAGAGGGTGTCAAGTTTACCGGCATTGGATATGTTGAGGGGAAACTGCATATTCAATATGCGGTGGAAAATGCTTTGAATAATGACAACTATGGTTCCTTTTTCCTGCAAAATGAAGAAGGAGAGATGCTGCAGGAAGCGGGAAGCATCAGCTTCTATGAGGGAAGCGGTAAGAAACGAATGGATTACAGAGATTCTGTATTTCTGATCCCACAGGGAGAATTACAGGATTATCGGTTATATGGGGATTTTGTGATATCGGAAGGTTTTCATGAAGGAAATTGGCAGGTGACATTTCCTATCAAAGAAATATAAAAAATACGGGATGTGCATTCTCTTGCTTTTCGTAGCTTATCATAGCATAGCGCATTTTTTATAATTAAAATATTGACAATATGAAAAAATGTGTTATAGTTCTAAATGCAAATGCAACTCATTTGCATTTAGAACAAATATATGATTAAGTATTCATTTGATAAAGAAAGTATGGAAAGGTAAGAGTCATGTCGGAAGTTATTTTAGATACTTTAATAGATAGTATAAAGCTGCTGCCATTTTTGTTCCTAACCTATCTGGCTATGGAATATCTGGAGCATAAGGCGGGCGAGAAGACCACACATATGGTGCGTAAAGCAGGTAAAATGGGACCGTTGATCGGTGGCGTGGCAGGTGTGCTGCCTCAGTGTGGATTCTCGGCGGCGGCATCCAACTTATATGCAGGCAGGGTGATCACCCTGGGAACACTGATAGCCATTTATCTGTCCACTTCTGATGAGATGCTGCCGATCCTGATTTCGGAGAAAATGGATATCCGCTTTGTACTGGGTGTGCTGGGAGCGAAAGCAGCCATTGGTGCCGTAGCCGGATTTGTGATCGATCTGTTGATCCGGGAGAGGAAGATACATCCTCATGACCACGTTCACGGGCATGAGGAAAATGATCATGAAGAGGAAGAGCACATTCATGAAATCTGTGAGCATGAGAACTGCCATTGTGAAAAGGATGGCATTTTTCTATCTGCGGTAAAACATACGCTTCACATTACCTTTTTCATTATAGTCATTGGATTTGTTCTGAACACAGCACTGCATTTTGTGGGAGAGGATGTTCTGGCCGGCCTGATCCTGAATCGTCCCGTACTGGGACCTGTGCTGGCAGGAGTGGTGGGACTGATTCCCAACTGTGCAGCATCTGTGACCATAACGCAATTATATATCAGCGGTGTGATCAGCCTTGGAGCCATGATGTCCGGATTGCTGGTGGGCGCAGGAGTAGGACTGCTGGTGTTGTTCCGTGTTAACTCTGATAAAAAGGAAAATCTGAAAATCGTGGGAATTTTATATGTGATTGGCGTTTTGACTGGAATTGTGATAAACTGGCTGTAGGCACAAGCAGTGCCAAAATTGAGAGCTGACTCTTTGACTGCTTGCAGGCATAAGAGGCAGATCCAATTTTGATAGGGCGACGCCCGTCCAGTGAGGGAACGCAGGGCGTTACCGAGCTGAGCAGCACTGCGGATGCCCTGGATCACGATATAAAAGGACTGATATCTATGGAAGAACATAAATGTGAACACAATGATATTTCCTACCCTAAGGGATTGAAATGGACCAAACAGAGAAAATGCGTGTATCAGGTGCTGGAGGAAGCTACTGAGCCTCTCAGTGCCGTGCAGATTTACAATCGTATTGAGAAAGAACACGAAGGCAGCGATTATGCTGTATCCACAATCTACCGGATCCTGGCAACATTTGAAGAACATGGAATGGTAGAGAAGACAACGTTCATGGGAGACGGTACCGTAGTATACGAATTGAACCGCGGGGAACATACCCATTATGCGGTCTGCCTGGAATGTCATAAGCGGATTCCCCTGCCCCACTGCCCCTTTGCCCACGTGCATCTGGAACAGGATACCGGAGATTTTACCGTCACCGGACACAAATTAGAGCTGTACGGCTACTGCAAAAAGTGTCAGGAAGCCCGCAAAAATCACTAATTTCACCTATTATATAAAAAAATCGAAAAAAATATTTAATTTTTTTTGAAAAAGTACTTGCATTATTTAAAATCATGTGATAACATATATCTTGTCGTTGCGGGAGACACAACAACGACACAGAAAATGCACCGCTAGCTCAGTTGGTAGAGCACCTGACTCTTAATCAGGGTGTCCAGGGTTCGAGCCCCTGGCGGTGCACTCGAGAGAATCGTTTTTGGAGACATAGGAGCTCCGGGGACGGTTCTTTTTTTGTTTTAATTTTGTCCGACAAAAATCTCTTTACAATTTCGGGAACCCGTGTTATATTGACCTTAGGCAAAATTGAGGAATTCGACATGCATGTCGAACGACAAAAACCCCGGGCGGCATCCCGGGGTCTTTTGTTACTTGGCTGATCGTGCTATTCGTCCTCTCCGTCCAGCCATTTGCTTATGTAGTTGGCGGCTACACTTGCCATGACGGAGATAATAAAATTGAGGAATTCATGCATGTCGAACACCCCCTTCCTGTCGGGGTAACACGACAGAGCTATTACATCACACGGTTCTAGTAGCGTAAACCGCCAAAAACAGACTTAAAATCCCCCTTAGATACCATTTCTCTTAATCAGGTTGTCCGGAGTCAAATCTTTGGCGGATCCATATTCTCTTAAGGGGAGAACAGAAATAGAAATGGCAACTTTTCTACAGGCTGGTTGGAAACGGGAAACGACATAGATGATCTTACTATAAGAGAGAAATTTATAATATACATCCTGCGCCACAGGGATGAGGAACACTACAGAAAAATTGTGAATAGTTCTGTACATGAAGTATTCACGATATTTGAAATTGATGAATGAGGGGAATATTATGAATGATGCAATAGCAATGATGTTTTCAATTTTAATTGTCATGTTTGGGTACCTGGTATTTAAGATCCGGACAGATCAATCCCAACCAACGACCACCAACACCGGGAAACGGAGAAAGAAGAGAGGGACAGGAAAGCCGGTTATCAAAAATAACTGGAATATGCGACCACTGGACACAAAAGATCCGGCAGACAAAGATCTGCGGTATGAGGACTTTGTAGAATCATCCTGGAAAGAAATAGAGAAATAATTGTCCGACAAACACACATGCAGCACAGCCGGATCCATGCTATCTTGAATTACTTTGTCGGACAAACTACTTTACAAAGCCGAGAACCCGTGTTATATTGACATTGAGATAAAAGAGACTAAGACTCAAAGATTCAAGACGCAGAAAACCCCGGGGGGCAATCCCGGGGCTTTTTGTAGCTAGGCTGACTGTTGCTAATCCTCTCCGTCCAGCCATTTGCATATGTAGTAACCGACTACACTTGCTATAACGGAGATAATGAAAGAAACTAAAAGATTCAAGACTGGCCACCTCCTTCCTGCTGGAAAGAGTCAACAGCAAGCCAATTATATCACACGGTTTTCGAAGCGTAAACCGCCAAAAACCGACTTAAAATCCCCCTTAGATACCATTTCTCTTAATCAGGTTGTCCATGATTCGAGTCCCTGGCGGTGCATACACTCTCCTTCGGAGAGCACAGAATAGTGAGACTTGTAAATTTAAAGTGTATTCTGAATTCATAAATAAAACGTAACTATTCAGAGCCTCATTCGCAAAATCGTCTCTTCGAGACTTTCCTTTTGCTCATTGAGGCTATATCACCCTATAACTATCACAAAATATTCTTACGAATGCTAGCATTCGACAAATATTTTGTAATAGTTACATGGCTCTGAATAGTTACAATAAAACAAAGGACAAAAGACTATGTATTGGGATTATTTGTTTTCAAGGATAATTTTAAATAGAGGCAGGCAGTATTTTGAAGATGGAAAAGTAAAGGGATTGACACATCGTGGTGCGACGTACCAGGCAAAGGTGTTGGGAACAAGAGTATATGATGTGGAAATTTATTTAACTGACCGTCTGCATCCAAAGATGTTTTGTAATTGTGCTTACGATGATTACTGTAAGCACGAGGCAGCTGTTCTTTATGCAATCGAGGAAATGAGTGAACAGGGAAGTACTGCAGGACAAAAGGAAGTACAGGTTCCTAAGATTGTGTATCCTTTTAAACATAAGAAAAATGAAGAGAAAATATCTGAGAATGCAATGCAGTACTCTGACTATGCGTCAGACCGTTATGAATATTTTGACATGGAAGCAATGGCGGAACCTTTTTGCTTTTATGCAGATGAATTAGAAAAAGCAGAGCAGCTGATAGCGCAAAATGAGATTACCATATCTGAGTTACAGATGGGATATCCTAACCGAATCGGTGCAAATACATTAATGGGCAGGGTAATTGGAGTAATGAACGGAGATTACCTTCATATCACTTTCACAAAAGATGAAATTGAGGAGGCAGGATGTAATATTCCAGGGTGTTATGAAGGGAGTTATGGCAAAAACTATTACGGTGTCACGGAAGATCATTTGTGTGTGCATGAGCTTGCGTTGCTGCTTTTGTTGGAGAAAAAACTGCAGTCAGACAGCATCGGGGATGCAACAGATAGTTATGCGAGCAATATGATGTACGGATTCCGTCAGAGAAGAGCAGGAATAGAGGAAAAAAGTGAGACCCCAAAGAAACAGGCTGTGTTGGAACCATTTCTGGAAGAAAAAGGAGAAGGGCTTCAGCTTGGATTCAAGGTGGGTGCGGATAAGCTGTATGTGATAAAAAAGCTTTCGGAATTCGTGGATTGTGTAGAAAACAAGGGACAATGGAAATTGGGTACAAAGTCATCTCTGGATTTTGCACTTGCCGGTTTTAATGAAAAAAGCAGCCAATATTATACTTTCCTGAAAAGTGTTGTAATGCAGGAATGGAGAAGACAGGAATTTAACAGGAGCCGCATCTGGAGCGGTTATTACCAATATACAAGTGCGGCAGAAACTATCAAGGATAGAATTTCAATATATGGAGAACGGTTGGATCAGTTCTTTACGCTTGTAGAAGGGAAAAAAATACCTGTCACCGTAGGAGAAGGACGAAGAAAAACAAAAAATACGGAATGGTATTTTGAAGAGGGAAGTCCGGATATCAGATTGGTCATAGAACAGGAAACAGATCAGAATCAGGTATTTCAGGGAATACGGATTCGAGGGAAAATACCGGAGTTCCTGGAGGGAATCAACTATCGTTATTATTTGGAAAAGGATATTTTTTATCGTATCCGTGTACAGGAACTGGAAGAACTGGAACCGTTGCTTCGTAATGCAGAGGACGGAGAGATTTCTTTGCAGGTTGGAAGAAGATATTTATCAGAATTCTATTACCGTGTTCTTCCAACAATAGAAAAATATGCGAAAATAAAGGAAAAGAATGCAAAAGAGATCCGTAAATTTCTACCGCCTCAGGCAGAATTTCAATTCTATCTGGATGCAGAAAATGGAAAAATTCTGTGTAAAGCAAAGGCAGTCTATGGAGAAAATGATTATGATCTCATGGCGTGGATGAATAACGACCAGAAGATTGACAGTTTCCGGGATCGGGAAATGGAATGCAATATCCTGAGCGATGTGCGTAAAATGTTTCCCGAGATAAATGAGGAAAAACAAAGCTTTGATTCCGGTGAAGACCCGGATGCAGTATATCAGATCTTAAAAAGTGGGGTGGAGGATCTGATGCATCTTGGTGAAGTGCAGAGTACGGACCGGTTCCGTAGATTGAACATTCGTAAAAACGTTCCTGTACATGTAGGTGTATCCATAGGGAGTGAATTGATGAATCTGGAGATTCATTCCACAGAACTGACACAGGAAGAGCTTTTGGATATATTAAACAGCTACCGGAAGAAACAAAAGTATTATCGTCTGCGTAATGGAGAATTTCTGGATCTTCAGGAAGATAACCTGCTGGAATTGGCAGAGATGCTGGATGATCTGCATATTACCCCAAAAGAATTTGTAAAGGGAAAAATGCAGCTGCCTCTTTATCGTGCACTTTATCTTGATAAAATGTTGGAGCAGTGTGAGGGGGTTTATTCTGACAGAGATGTCAGGTTTAAGAAGCTGATTAAAAATTTTAAAACGGTAGAAGACTCTGAGTACGAAGTTCCAGAGAAACTAAACCAGGTGCTGCGGAAATACCAGAAATACGGTTACAGATGGCTGAGGACATTGGGAAACTGTGGATTTGGTGGTATTCTGGCGGATGATATGGGTCTTGGTAAGACATTACAGGTCATTGCTGTGCTGCTGGCACATAAGGAGGAGAACAGGCAATGTCATCCGGCATTGATCGTTACACCGGCATCATTGGTGTACAATTGGAGAGAAGAATTCGCAAAATATGCTCCGGAATTGTCGGTTGGGATGATCACCGGTAATCAGACAGAACGCCAAAAGAGCATTGAGGAATATGGGAAATGGGATGTTCTGGTAACTTCTTATGATCTTTTGAAAAGAGATATTGCGGAATATGAAGGAAAGATTTTTTCAGTCCAGATCATTGATGAGGCACAATATATTAAGAACCATACGACAGCAGCGGCAAAATCGGTAAAGCTGATTTCTGCCCACACAAAATATGCCTTGACGGGAACCCCTATTGAAAACCGTCTCAGTGAACTATGGAGTATTTTTGATTATCTGATGCCGGGTTTTCTGTATACCTATGACAATTTTAAGAAAGAAATGGAAACACCGATCACAAAGAATCAGGATGCAGATGCCACAGCACTGTTGAAACGAATGGTGTCACCCTTTATTTTGCGGAGATTAAAAGGAGATGTATTAAAGGATCTTCCGGAAAAGCTGGAAGAGAACTATTATGCGGTTATGGAAGATGAGCAGCAAAGACTTTATGACGGTCAGGTAATACGTATGAAACAATCTCTGGAAAAAGAATCCGAGGACAACTTTAGGAAAAACAAGCTGCAGATTTTGGAAAGAGATTTAAAGGAAAGACAAATCTCATATTATAAGATAACAGGCGAGACTTCAAAGGAAAAACGTTTGGAATTAGTACAGCAATTCAACGCTGATAAAGTTCCGGTATTTTTGATTTCTCTAAAAGCAGGTGGAACAGGACTAAATCTGACCGGCGCTGATATTGTAATACATTACGATCCCTGGTGGAATGTGGCTGCGCAGAATCAGGCAACGGACAGAGCACATCGTATCGGACAGACGAAGACCGTGTCGGTATATAAGCTGATCGTGAAAAACTCCATTGAGGAAAAGATACTGAAAATGCAGGAAGATAAGAAAAACCTTGCAGATGCGGTGCTAAATGGAGAGAGTACGAATCTGATGGATATGACAAAAGATGATCTGCTGCAGCTTTTAGGATAATTTGGTCAAAGACAGCATGTATAAAATATTTGAAGCAAATGGGCGATGGAAGGACTGACAACATATTATGACTGCAATATTTGATACCCATGCACATTATGACGATGACGCATTTAATGAAGACAGAGAACAGCTGCTGACCGCATTGCCGGAGCAGGGGATTGTACGGGTGGTGGATGTAGGTGCGAGCCTTGCATCCTGCCGGAAAGTACTGGGGCTGATGGAACGGTATGATTACATCTACGGAGCCATCGGCGTGCATCCCAGCGAGACCGCAGAACTGGACGAGGAATCTTATTTGTGGCTGAAGGAACAGTGTCAGAAGGAGAAATGCGTGGCGGTTGGTGAGATTGGGCTGGATTATTACTGGCCGGAGCCAGATCACGAGACACAGAAAAAGTGGTTCCTTCGGCAGCTGGATCTGGCGAGAGAAATCAAAAAGCCTGTTATCATTCACTCTCGGGATGCAGCAAAAGATACCGTGGATCTCATGACAGAAGCCTGTGCAGAGGAGATTGGCGGCGTGATCCATTGCTACTCCTATACGAAGGAGACAGCAAAGACTTTCCTGGATATGGGATTCTATTTTGGCATTGGCGGCGTGCTGACCTTTAAAAATGCGAAGAAACTGAAGGAAGCGGTAGAGTACATTCCCATGGACCGTATCGTGCTGGAGACAGACTGCCCCTATCTGGCACCGGAACCGAATCGCGGAAAACGCAACAGCTCTCTGAATATTCCCTATGTGATCGCTGCCATGGCACAAATCAAGGGGATCACAGAGGAGGAAGTACGCAAGGCGGCATGGGACAATTCACTTAGGCTGTATCATATGGAAAAATAAATGGTCAGCTGATAAAGAGGTATGAATGGTGGGGGAATCTATAGTAGTAAAAGGTAAACGTTATGGAAACAAGTACAACAAAGCAGCAGCTATTTTCAAAAGATGATCTGAAAAAACTGATCATTCCGTTATTGTTTGAACAGGCATTGGCCATCACCGTGGGCATGGCGGATACCGTCATGATCTCCTCCGCAGGAGAAGCGGCGGTCTCCGGCGTATCCCTGATTGATATGTTCAACAATCTGATCATCAGTGTGCTGGCGGCACTGGCTACCGGTGGCGCCGTGGTGACCTCCCAGTTCCTCGGAGCCGGGAAAAAAGAGGACGCCTGCAAATCCGCAAAACAGCTGATCATGTCCTCCGTATGCATTACCATCGGTATTTCCATTTTGGTCATGGTGTTCTGTAACGGCATCATTTCCTTGTTTTTTGGTAAGATCGAAGCTGATGTATTCCATAATGCCGTGATCTACATGATGATCTCAGCATTGTCTTTCCCATTTTTGGCATTGTACAATTCTTGTGCAGCGCTATTCCGCTCCATGGGAAATTCCAAGATCACATTGAAGGTCTCTGTGGTGGAAAATATCATCAACATTGGCGGTAATGCTTTGGGCGTTTATGTGCTGGGACTGGGCGTGGCCGGTGTGGCGATCCCTTCCCTGATCTCCCGGGCGGTGGCTGGATTTATCCTGTACCATCTGTTGAAAAACCCGGCCAACGAAGTGCATTTATTAAAAGAAAAATTCCGGATTGACTGGCCTGTGATCCATAAGATCTTTTATATCGGTATTCCCAGTGGTATCGAAAACGGGATTTTCCAGCTGGGACGAGTTATTGTGGTAAGTATCATTGCGGGATTCGGAACTGTACAGATTGCTGCCAACGGTGTGGCTAACAGTCTGGACAGCATGGGCTGTATCGTGGGACAGGCCATGAATCTGGCCATGATCACAGTGATCGGCCGTTGCGTCGGTGCCGGGGATTCCGGACAGGTACGGTTTTATACGAAAAAATTGTTGAAGATTACCTACCTGTGTACCTTTATGGTAAACAGTATTATCTTGTTATGTCTTCCGTGGATCCTGAAATGCTACGGATTGAGTCCGGAGACTACGCAGCTGTCCTACATTCTGGTCATGATCCACAATGGTATGGCAATGTTTTTGTGGCCGGCATCTTTTGTACTGCCGAATATGCTCCGCGCATGCAATGACGTACGGTTTACCATGGTGCTGTCCATCTTTTCCATGTTCGTGTTCCGTATCGGATTCAGCTATATCATCGGTGTGAACATGGGTTACGGAGCCATCGGTGTCTGGATCGCCATGGTACTGGACTGGATCTTCCGCGTGATCTGTTTTGTGAGCAGATATCTGTCCGGGCATTGGCTGAAGACAGCCGGACTGTCAGAGAGATAGTGCACCGGTTGTCCTCGCATAGGGAGTCTGTTATAATACCTATAACAGATAGAGATCTGTAAAATATCAGAGGAGAGGTATGTAATATGCAGGTAGTATTGGAAAATGAAGCATTAAAAGTAACCATCAACAGCTTTGGTGCAGAGCTTGCAAGCATTCGGGGGAAGGCAACAGATACCGAGTATCTGTGGAATGCGGACGCAAAATTCTGGAAGAGAACTGCCCCGGTACTGTTCCCCTTTGTCGGAAGCCTGAAAAATAAGGAATATCATTATGAAGGAAAGACCTATTCCATGGGTCAGCACGGCTTTGCCAGAGATATGGAGTTTGCCGTGGATGTACAGACGGCGACGGAAGCATGGTTTTCCCTGAGATCTAATGAAGAAACCAAAGCGAAGTACCCGTTCGAGTTTATTTTAAAAGTAGGTTATGAATTAGAAGGAAGAAATCTGAAGGTCATCTGGCAGGTGGAAAATCCGGATACAAAAACACTGTACTTTTCCATTGGCGGACACCCCGCATTCATGTGTCCTGTGAATGGAAAAGGAAAGCAGTCGGAATATTATTTTAAGTTTGATACTGACAAGGATCTGACTTACGGATTGGTGGCAGATGACGGACAAGGACTCATGGGACAGCAAAAGGATGTACTACCGGTGAGAAACGGCTATGCGCAGATCACAGAGAATCTGTTTGACAGGGATGCCTTGATCGTGGAGAACCGTCAGGCTTCCGCAGTAAGCCTGTGTACCCCGGATAAAAAGCCGTATCTTACCGTAAGCTTCGATGTACCGTTATTTGGTCTGTGGTCTCCTGCGGGCAAGGGAGCACCGTTTATCTGCATCGAGCCATGGTATGGCAGATGCGACCGGACGACCTTTGACGGCAGTCTGGAGCAGCGGGAGTATGGCAATACTTTGCAGGCTGGTGAGGTATTCCGTAAGGAGTACACTATTACCATAGAATGATGGCAGGAAGACTATTCCATACATACTTTTCTTGCGAATAGAAAAATAGCCGAAATTAATGATACGGTATCTGAGGGAATAAGAACATAATAAGAACAGCAGTGATATGTCAGGTATCGCTGCTGTTTTATCGTGATATATCTTATAAATTATTGCTGTTCTTGTAATGGAAATTCGGGATATGTTCCCATCTGTCCCGGAAGTAATGTGCGGTCAGCTTCGGACGACGATCTCTGGTAAAGATGCCCTTGCGGTTGCCGTCTGCACGCATGCAGCCCTGTAAGGTGGCATAATCGGCGAAGTTCCATGCCTGTTCACCGATAAAGAAGTCTCTTCCGTCGAAGGCTTGGCTATACATTTTGTAAAGAGCTGCCTGGAATTCTTCACTCCACATTTCCGGTGCGCAGTTGTGAAGCCCGGCGAGAGTATCGGCACCATATTCCGTCATCATCACAGGTTTGCCGATCTTTCCCCAGAAATCCAGCTCCATATTCCAGGCATAGGAGGCAGCTTCCAGATCGCCGGATAAGTTGTACCATCCGTAATATCGGTTCAGGCAGACCACATCCATGGTTCTGGTCACGATGTCCTTCTCATAATTATTCTGACAGCAGACAAAGGTGACGGGACGGTTCTGAGGATCCAGACTGTGGGTAAATTCATAGAGGGAATGCCAGTAGTCATAGGCAGACTCCGGGAAATGCTCGGTATCCGGCTCATTTCCCATGGACCACATGACAACGCAGGGATGATTCTTATCTCGTTCGATCAGATCCCGCAGTACCTGTTCATGATGCTCTCTTATGGGGAAAGTCTTATAAGGATCGCAGCTATCTCCGGCACCGATGCCTACTGCAGGAGTTTCGTCAATGATAACGATACCCTCACGGTCACAAAGACGGTAGATCTCCTCTGCGTAAGGGTAGTGGCTGGTACGGAAAGAATTGGCATGGATCCAGTGCAGGAGATTGATATCCTTTACATCGAGACAGAGATCCAGTCCTCTTCCGCAGAAAAAGGAATCCTCATGCTTGCTGAAGCCCTTGAAATAAAAAGGCTTGCCGTTGATCAAAAACTGCGTTCCCTTCACCTCTACGGTACGGAAACCGAATTCTTCCGTATAGCAGTCATCCCCGTAATGAACTTCGGCTTTGTAGAGATACGGGGTTCCCGGGTAAGGCTCCCAGAGATGGACCTGCGGAACCCGAAGCTCCCCTTTCCGTCCGGTGGCTTTCGACTTACAGTTCCCTTCTGCATCTATGATCTTTAAAGTGACAGCAGCGTCACTATCTGTACCATTCGTGAGAATTTCATAATTTAAGATACCGGTGTCACCTTCAATAGACGGTACCAGAGAGATGTCTTTGATATAGGAGACCGGAGTACTGTAGAGGCGCACCGGACGATTGATTCCGGCATAGTTAAAGAAATCAAAATTCGGCAGATTCTGCTTTTTCCGCCATAGCTTCGCAGCTTCTACACTGGGAATGCCGGGATTGTCCGAGCCGAAGAAGGCAATATTACCTTCGTTGCCGATGGGCAGGGTGCTGTGACTGATCCGGTTGTCCACAGCGATACCGATGGTAATGTGTCCATTCTCCGGAATCAGATCCGTGATCTCAACTTCAAAGGGGAGAAATCCACCCTTATGTGTTACGACCAGCTTTCCGTTAAGATATACTTTAGCAGTATGTGTCACAGCATCAAACCGTAGTACCTGGCGCTGCCCGTTGTTCCCGCACAAAAAGGTCGGGAGCTCCATGGTCCGCTCGTAATAAGCCCAACCGTAATGATTCCTATAAGCCGGATCATCCTTCTGGTCATTATAAGAAGCTGGCACGGCGATCAATTCCATCTCCTGTGGAGCTGACCAGGTATCTTCCGGTTCTGTCTCATCTCCTAATTTGAAGTGCCATATCCCTCCCAGATCGATCAAGCTGCGGGAACGGTTCATGATCGGATATAACATGGTAGTCCTCCTTTTGCCCTGTGGCTTGTAATTGCGCTTATTATAGGGCAGGACAAAAGGAAAATCCATGTGATTATTTTTAGGAAGTATGTAAATTTTTATGAATCTGGCAAGTCAGTAATTAATGGTGGGTATTCCTGTTTTTTTGCAAGGGCGCAGATAGTGCCCCAACGCCTGGATTTAAAGTAGAAGAGCATGGCAATCATGCCGGTAATAAAGCTGGCGGAAACACTGACCATGGCATATTCGCCATAGCCGGCATACATGATGAGATAAGCGGCAGGGATTCGGACAACCCATAATAGCAGAATATTTACGATGGTGGGATAGCGAATCTCTCCGATACCATTGATAAAGCACATAATGCCATTGAACACAGCGTAGGCCCAGGTGAATGGCAGAACAAGATAAGTATATCGCTGTGCAAAAGCCAACACGGCCGGATCACGGCTGAACAACATCAGCAGAGGATGGCAAAAAGCAGTCACAAGTAATCCCCCTGCAAGGGTGACGATGCCGGAACAGAGCGGTATCTGCCATGCACCGCAGCATAAACGACGGTAGTTCCGGGCACCAAGGTTCTGCCCGGCAAACACAGTAGCCGCAGAAGAATATGAAGTAATGGCAATATTGGCAATGCCGCTGACTTTACCGGCAACGGAGCATCCGGCTACGAAGGTGGATCCCAGTGTGTTATAAAGAGCCTGAAGCAGCACATGACCGACAGAATAAAGTGCGGTATTCAGTCCGAGCGGCAGGCCGATCTTTAACATTTCATGAAGAATAGGAAGGTCAAAACCATGCGCAAAAACCGGAAAATTCATGGCAGGATAAGTATGACGGATGTAGAAGATGCTGAACATCCAGGACAGAAACAGTGAGGCAGCAGTTGCGATGGCAACACCGGTGACGCCCATTCCGAAACCGGCAGTCAGTACAAGGTCCAGAACAATATTGGTAACGCAGGAAATGCCAAGAAATAACAGCGAGGAAGTACTGTTTCCCAGACCTCGTAAAATGCCTGCGTTAAAGTTATATCCCATATTGCCGAGAATGCCTAACGTTGTGATACGCAAATACACAATGGCATAGGGCATGGCATCGGCAGGCACCTGCATCAGCCTGAGAAGGAACGGTCCGGCAGCTACGCCTAACAACGTAAGCGGCAGACTGGCAGCGTACAGAAAAAACACTGCGGTTTGTGCAAGCTTACGCAGTTGATCGGCATCGGAGGCACCTGCCGCTTGTGAAATCAGGATGGATATTCCGGAACCAATGCCAAGAAAGATACACAAAAGAATCTCCAGTGGCTGGGAACTTGTGGCTACAGCGGCCAAAGCGGATGCATCACAGAAATTACCGATGACCAAAGTATCAACGGTTCCGTATAACTGTTGTAAGATATTTCCGATGCAGATCGGCAATGCAAACTGTGCTGCGCGGCCTAAAATAGAACCTTGTGTCATATCGATTTTACTCATATTCATTGACAATCACCCGCTTTGTAAAAATGGTAAATATTTAAATTGTAGAATGTAAAAATTCATCAGCTTATACTGGCTTGGTTCAGAGTCTATGCCAAAACTGTGTCCAGGGTTTTATGTTGAGAAAGCTTTCGATGCTGCCGGTTATATTCTCTATTGTAATATAATCATGATGTTGCGGAGTATCGGGACGCATCTTGAGCCTCTTCCGTGTGCAAATTGGAAATTGTCAGTGCATCATATCTCGAAAGCAGAAGCTTCGCATTTGGCGGCAGTAGACAGTCTGACAAAAGTACATTTTTGATTTTATGCCCAGGTGCAGTAAAACCATCAATTTCAATGGGGGCAACGGATTCCACTGTGCCGTGCTCCTGTTTTTGCCCCGTCAGATGCAGTCGTTCAAAGCGGAAATCTTCAAAATAGGGTGGCTCCGGAGCAGGAATGCCGTCATCATTGTATGGAACAGAATGAATGAGCAGGCGGGGGAAGGTGCAGTCGCGTACAGCGACATTACGCACATATCCGCCACGCTTAGGGGTTCCTTTGATTTCAATGCCATTGGAAGAGGCAGCTATATCGCAATCCCAAATTTGCACATCTGCAACACCGCCGGACATTTCACTGCCAATACAGATACCATGACCGCCGTTGCTGTGGCAGTCAAATATGCGGATATGCTTTGTAGGACGATTAATGGCATTACCTTCGGGATTCTTACCGGATTTGATGGCAACGGAGTCATCTTCGGTTTCAAATTCCGTTGCAAATAACGTGCAGTTTGTGGAAGAATCCGGGTCCCAGCCATCGCCGTTCCAAATACCGCCAGAGCGTAGCGTGCAGTGGTCAGTCACAATGTCATCACAGTAGATCATATGGACATTCCATGCTGCGCCGTTTTGTAAAGTCAGTCCTGTAATACGAATACGGGAGCAGTTGCTTAAATTAATAAGTCGTCCGCGAACACGTCCCGGAATGGTACGGTCATTCTCACAGGTGGCAACCAGTGCAGCATTTTGGGCAAGATATTCCCTGAGATTTTCCCGTTCGATATCGATCATGCGCTCAGCCAGAACATGCCCACCGCCACTAATGGTTCCCTTCCCATAGAGTAGGATGTTTTCGCAATTTGCACCTGCGGTATGATCAAGCTGTCCGGCGTTTAAAAGACTGCGGTAACATTCCTGCTCCGTACCTTCAAAACGGCTCCAGATACGAGGCAGATAGTCTGTGGGGTCAGAACTTCCCTGTAAAACAGCGCCTTCCTCCAGATACACGGACATACAACTATGCAGATCAAGAGCTCCGGTCAGGTAGATTCCGGCAGGAAAGTATACTTCGTCATTTGGTCCACAGTCTGTAAAAGCCTGTTGGAGTGCGGCAGTATTCAGCGTTATTCCATCACCCACGGCATTGTAGGGTTCTTCCGTTACATAGATTCGGCGCCGTGCAGGTAGAGTACAGATGTGGATACTGCCGATATTGTAGACAGTAACACAATATTCAGTATTGGGTATCAATTCTGTGAATGTATAATGTGTCCGATTTGTGTGAACAGAATGTCCACCATCGAGAGAAACTTCATACATTGTGTCGGCATTGGCATTTTCCGGCTTATTCCAGAACACAGTTGCGGTGTTTGCAGTACAGCGTGCGGACAGTAAAACGGATTCCATAAAAATCCTCCTTTTCGTGTTTTCTGCTTTCATTGTAAAAAAAAGCACTGAGAATGTCTATATCAATTATTTTCATTCATGTAAATAATTCCAGCTTTATTTTGACATGCAATAAAAAACAGGTATTTTCTTCTGGCGTACTTTACAATATATAGAACGACATATGATATTCAATATAAATTTATCGAATATCAATAAATTTATATTGACATTCATAGAATAGAGTGCTATGTTAAGACTACCAAGAAGGAAAGAGGTATTCATTATGGAGAAGAAACAATTGTCAGAAAAGGAGCTGCGGGAGAAAAAGTTATCTTTGGCGAAGGGGACAAAGTACCTGCTGGATTTCATGTTCTATGCGGGAATCCTGGTGACGATAAGTCTGCCGCTTAGTCTCAAATACATAGGAAAGTATCTGGAGGCGGTGGAGGAGCATTACCTTCCGGCGGTGATCATATTCGCCATCCTGGGTGTGCTGGCATTATTGTTGGTCAATGAACTGCGCAAGATGTTTGGCACGGTGCTTGCGGAGAACTGCTTTGTACCGGAAAATGTGGCGAGCCTTAGGAGAATGGGAGACTTAAGCTTTTTCATCGCGGCCATGAGCGCTGTGAGATGTGTGGTGTACCTGACCATTGCCATGCTGGTGATCATTCTGGTATTTATCATTGCAGGCATGTTCAGCAAAGTGCTGGCGATGGTATTTGAAGAAGCTGTGCGCTACAAGGAAGAAAACGACTTAACGATCTAAAAATTCAGTCACAAAGTGATAGAGCGTGTGATACGCGACTATGTAAATGACGCCGGCTGAACGGAAATTCAAAATTAGAAAGGCATCTATTATGGGAATCATTGTAAATCTGGATGTAATGATGGCAAAGCGGAAGATCAGCCTGACAGAACTGGCGAATCAGGTGGATCTGACACAGGCAAATTTATCCATCCTGAAAAATAATAAAGCAAAAGCCATACGTTTCTCTACACTGGAATCCATCTGTGAGGTGCTGCATTGTCAGCCCGGAGACATTCTGGAGTATGTAGAAGACACAAAAGAAGAGGAAACCAAATAAAACCTGAGAGGGGGAGATCATAATGCAGGAAAATACAGCAGTACAGGAAACAAATTCAGTGAATCAGGAACAGATTTCCGGGCCGAATGTAGTCCGGGTGGTGGAAAAGACAGAGACTGTGGAGACAAAGCGCTTGCAGGAGCACTATAATTTCTTCGGACCGGTGACTTTTCTCTATGCCGTGTTCTATGCATTTTGCATGTTCCGGAACGGCTCGGGGATCACTTTCCCTTTTTTTCTCGCAGGCACTTTACTGTATTTTGTCTTCTCACTGTCAAAACTAGGGCTTACCTTGAAAAAAGGAAGCGCCTTTTACATGATCAGCATTCTGCTGCTGGGGGTATCCACCTTCTGCACCGACGGATGGGCGATCATAGGTCTGAACAAGCTGGCGGTGTTTCTGTTAGTAATGTGTCTGCTGCTGAATCAATATTTTGATACGAAAAAGTGGAATCTTGGGAAATATGTGGGAAGTATCTGTCAATTGGTGGTTATGAGCTTCGGGGAACTGGGGAGGCCCTTTTCCGATGGCAAAGCCTATTTTCGTGAAAAAGGAAAAGTAAATAAAAAGGTATGGTACGGGCTGCTGGGAGTAGTGATCGCGTTGCCGATTGTGCTGATCGCTGCCGGACTGTTAAGCTCTGCCGATGCGGTATTCCGTAAGATGACAACGGATTTCATGAACTGGATCCGCCCTGTCAATGTATTCAACGTAGTCATCAGGGTAACGTTTCTGTTCTTTGCTTCCTACGCATTGACCTCTTACCTGTGCAAGAGAAGCATCCCGGAGGAAGTGAAGGATTGTAGAAAAGGTGAGCCGGTACTGGCAATTACGATTATGTCATTGCTGTCACTTTTGTATCTGCTGTTCTCCGGTATTCAGATCTTCGGATTGTTCTTAGGGAAAATGCAGCTGCCGGAGGGCTATACTTACGCACAGTATGCAAGAGAGGGCTTTTTCCAGCTGCTGGCTGTCAGCATTCTGAACCTGATCCTGGTATTGGTGTGCCTCAGCTTTTTTAGGGAGAGTAAGGTACTGAAAGTGATTATGACGATTATGTCATTATGTACTTTTATCATGATCGCATCCAGCGTAATGCGAATGATCATTTACATCCGGTACTATTATCTGACTTTCCTGCGGATCTTCGTATTGTGGATGCTGGCGGTATTATTCGTCATGTTTATCGGAGTACTGATCAACATTTACCGGGAAAGCTTCCCTCTGTTCCGCTATGGTGTCGTGATGGTGACAGTTCTGTACCTGGCATTGTCCTTCAGCCATCCCGACTATATTATAGCAAGAGTGAATATTGCCAATGCGCCCGGCGGAGACTTCTCTTATCTGAGTGATCTCAGTGCGGATGCGGCACCGGTCATTATTCCTTATATGGAGAGCCTTGGGTATGATTTCAGCGCCTATGAACTGGAGAACCCTACAGATATTATGAGGGAAGATATGCAGGCTCAGTGGTGGGGCAGTTATCAGCCGAAGGGATTCGGATATTATTACCTGAACCATAATAAGAAGCGTCTGGAGCAGACATCTCTGCGGACATTTAATATTTCCAGATATATGGCGCGGAAACAGATAGAGGCAAGAATCGATGGAAAATAAAGAAATGAATACGGAAAAAATAAAGTTTTATAAAAAGCATCCGGTGTTGCTTGCATGGCTGATTTCTATATTTATCGGACTGGACTATGCGCTTTTTACGATCATAGCCTCTGTTATTCATTATGAGCAAAGAGATTATGTATGGGAGATCATTAAGGCTTTTACAGAAATGTTTACTTGGGCAATTTTAATGGGAGCGGTACTGGTATTTCCTGTGGTGCTGACGATCAGCGAAGGAATCTGCCTGATCAGTGAAGCATGGGAACGTCCGGTGAAGGGAGCCTGGCTGTTTGACCAGCATGTATTTTGGATGGGCGGATTCTATGAACTATGCTATCTGGGGGTGATTATGAATGTGACATCCGCCGACTGGCAGGCGCAGTTAAGCAATTCCAATAAACATACACCGATTTACAGTGGTTCCATGGTTACTTTTATAGTACTCCTGCTGCTGGCATTTATAGGATATGAGATCCTGCAGGGCATTCCGCTTCGGAAACTGCCGCCCCTTGTGACAGTCCTGTCGATTTCCGCAATGTACCTGGGATTGTTAGAACTGATCCTGTTCACAGTACAGATATTCAAGCCGACGATTTTGCTTGATGGATATTTGCTATTATTTCCACTGTGCTGTGTGCTGCTAGTGGTGCGACTGCTTCTGAAGAAAATACGGGAGTGGAATGCACTGATGCAGAATGCGGAGGCGGAACACTTTGGGACGGGGAAGATTTATCAGAATCCCATGCTGCGTTGGTGTGACAGCATTTTGCGGAAGGCTGCATGGTGGCCGATGCTGGGACTGGTATTGATGTTCCCGCTGTTGGGAATCCTGATCGCAATCCTCATGCTGTTCGGGCAGGCACCGGATTCTGTGATTAAAGCATTCACGGAGACCAGCGACTGGAACCTGTCTCTCAGGCAGGCACCGCAGAATGTCATGTATGATGAACATTATCTATGCACGGTAGCTGCCGGCGGTCATGAAAAGGTCGTAAAGCCTATCCGCCTAGGGAGGCGGCATGGGCATGAAGTCGTTGTAAACCGTCAGTTGTGCATCGCCAATGCTTTTGAACAGGTGTTGGAAGAACGGACTCCCGGCTTACACCGGGCACTGCGTCATTTTTATGATACTTACGGGTTCCCTGTGGCGAGACTGATCCACAGTAAATACACGGCGGATCTGGTGTATTTTATCATGAAACCTTTAGAATGGATCTTCCTGTGTGTGCTGTACCTGACGGACGCCCATCCAGAGAACCGCATTGCTGTGCAGTATACCGGGAAGACGGCGGCGCAGGTGGAAAAACAGTAAAATATAAATGGAAAAAGCTCTCCCTTTTGGATATAATAATATTTGAAAGGGAGGCTTTTTTATGTGATAAAAGTGAATTGAACTAAATCGGAATTTGTAAAGGAGATATACAACATGAAGAAAGTC
>ULXU01034156.1_pt1 | contig 73340 bp, 55 predicted proteins | sample 1961521 | NCBI WGS metagenome assembly ULXU01 (sample SAMEA4835845, study PRJEB28245) | human gut metagenome | biome: gut microbiome; material: fecal sample | place: Denmark | collected 2008
TACTTGCAGCGGGAATGTTACTTTCACCGTTTGCGGATGTCCATGCAGAGGATGGACTCGAAAATGGATATACCTACAATTATGATTATTGGGAAGAAATCCAGTATTCTCCGGATGCTTACAGCACGGTGGGAGTTTATACAGCGGCAGAACTTGGACTGGATAAAAATTTGAGTTCCCCACAGGGAATGTGTGTACAGGGAAAAGAGGTTTATATCTGTGATACCGGAAACAACCGGATTTTACAGTTAAACCGGACCAGCAATGAAAAATTTGAACTGGTACGCATTATTGATGAAATAAAAGGATGCGATAATACTGCATTATCGGGACCGACAGATATCAGTGTCGATGAAGACGGAATCATGTATATCTGTGATAAGGAAAATAACCGGATTTTAAAAATTGACAAGGACTTAAATTATCTGATGGAATTTGGAAAGCCGACAGATGCGACGTTTGACCAGTCGCTGTCTTTCCTGCCGGATAAGCTGGTTGTGGACGGTGCCGGAAGAGTGTACTGCATTGCGGATAACGTCAATAAGGGAATTGTCAAGTATGAAAATGACGGAACATTTACCGGATTTTACGGTGCCAGTCAGGTTACCTATGACTGGGCGGATTATATCTGGAAGAAATTTTCCACACAGGCACAGCGTGCAGCACTGGAATCATTTGTTCCGACAGAGTATGACAATGTCTATATGGATTCCGAAGGATTTATTTTTACATGCACTACAAATGTGAGCTCAAATGGTATCAAAAGTGGTGAAGACGAACCGATTCGAAGACTCAATCTGATGGGAAACAATATTTTAATTACAAACGGAAATTTCCGGCCGATTGGAGATATCTACTGGGGAAAAGCCGGTGGCTACGACGGACCATCTTTGATTGCAGATGTGACAGCGTTAGAGAATGGAATTTATTTTGGAATAGACAGGGTGAGAGGCAGATTGTTTGCCTATGATACACAGGGAAATCTGTTATATGCGTTTGGTGGAAACGGAAATCAGGACGGATATTTTAAGCGCCCCGAAGCGTTAGAACATATGGGAAAAGACCTTCTGGTGCTTGATTCCCAGGACGCAAGTTTTACCGTATTTACCCCGACCGTATTTGGAAATAAGATTTACCAGGCGATTGCTGAATATGACCAGGGAGATTATGAGAAATCCGGAGAAACCTGGCGGGAAGTTATGAACATGAATGGAAATTATGACCAGGCATATATCGGAATCGGAAGGGCTTTGATGCGTCAGGGAGAATACAAAGAGGCAATGAAGTACTTCCGGCTTAAGTGGGATGATGACAATTATTCCAAGGCGTTTAAGCAGTACCGCAAGGAGTGGGTGGAAGAACATATTGGATGGATTTTTCTGGCAGTATTTCTTTTATTTATCCTTCCGATGATTGTGGGAAGAGTGAAGAAAGTAAAATTTCAGATTGATACCGCAGAGATTTTTAAAAGTTGACAGGGAATGGAGGCAGATATGCTAGCTTCATTAAAGAATAAAGAAAAATACAGCCGCTATTTTGGCAGCCTCAAATATGCTCTTTATGTCATTACACATCCGCTGGATGGTTTTTGGGACTTGACGCATGAGAAGCGCGGTTCTATTGCAGCAGCAAATACAATTGTAATTTTGACAGTGCTGGCACGCATTATGTCACTGCAGTTTACAAGTTTCCTGTTTATGCAGGTTTACTGGGAAGATGTCAATATCTTTTTATATATTGCAAGTATTCTTTTTCCATTGGCGCTGTTTTGCGTTGGAAACTGGGGACTTACCACACTGTTTGATGGAAAGGGAAGATTGTCACAGATTTATATGGGAACAGCTTATGCGATGACACCTTATCCGCTCATCCAGTTTCCGATGATTCTGTTAAGCAATGTGGTTACAAAAGAAGAGGGAACATTTTATCATTTTGCAGTGGTACTTTCCCTGGCGTGGGCAGCGTTACTGATTATCTGTGCCATGATGGAAATTCATGAGTACAGCCTTAGCAAAACACTTTTGTTTATGGTGGCATCTGTTTTTGCCATGATGGTGATGGTATTTATCTTATTACTGTTTTTTAGCATGATTAGTCAGGGAATTGCCTATTTCGTATCAATTGCCAAAGAAATCATGTTTCGGATGTAACGGGTAGGGGGGAAAGAAAAACATGAAAGTGAAAGCTGCATTGAAAGAACAGGCAAAAAGCCTCCTGGTGCCAGTATTGTTTCTTCTGGCAATTGGAATTGTGGCACTTACTGTATCTCTTATTCCGGAAGAAGAGGAGACAGCAGAGGTGATACCGGTAAGCAAATATGAGGGAAACGGCGGGGAGCTGGTACTGGAAAATGATTCCGTAAAGTTTGTACTGGATGCAGAAACAACACAGTTTTCCGTGACACAGAAGGATAATGGAACCGTGTGGTACTCAAATCCACAGGATGCAGATGAAGATCCGGTGGCATTGCCGTCAGACATTGAGAATCTTAAGTCCACGCTGCTTTTGACATACAGTACCATTAACGGAGTTGATACACTGTACAACAATTATAAATATAGTATCGCGGCTAAAAATTATGAGATTGAGCAGGGAACAGATTTTATCAAAGTTCACTATTCGGTTGGCGAGATGGAAAAAGAGTTTATGATTCCAAAAGTCATCACAGAGGAACGGATGCTTTCTTTTATGGAGCAGATGAGTAAAACGGACGCCAGCACTGTAGGGGATTCTTACAAGAAATATGATATTAACAATCTCGGAAAGAAAGATAACCGTGAGGAACTTTTAGAACAGTATCCGGTTCTTGAAACAGAAGTCATTTATGTACTGCGAAACGGTGTAAAAGACAATATGAAAAAGAAGTTAGAACAGTATTTCGCAGATGCCGGTTATACCGCAGAGGATTATGCTTCTGACAAGGAGCTTGACTTATCAGAATCATCTTCATCAAAACCGGTCTTTAATATCAGTGTGGTCTATCGGTTAGAAGGTCAGGATTTGCTGGTATCGGTTCCGATGAATGAAATTGAGTATAAAGAGGATTATCCGCTTATTACGGTAAATGTGCTTCCTTATTTCGGGGCAGGCACAACGAATGAAGAAGGCTATCTGCTGGTGCCGGAAGGAGGAGGTTCGATTATCAATTTTAATAACGGAAAGACAGCGCAGAGCAGTTACTATTCCAATCTTTACGGATGGGATATGGCGCAGGGAAGAGATTATCTTGTGCATGAAACGCGTGTTTATTATGGACTGTTCGGAATTTCCAAAGGAGACAGTTCCATGCTGTGTATGTTGGAGGATGGAGCTTCCTATGCGGGCATCAATGCAGATATCAGTGGAAGAAACAACAGCTATAACTTTGTAAGTGCAAATTACACCCTGCTTCACAGGGAACAGTGTGATGTGGCAGATAAATATAACGGTGAGATGTTTATGTATGAGCAGGCAATTCCGGATGAGACAATTGTGCAGCGTTACCGTTTCGTTGATTCCGGCAGCTATGTGGATATGGCAAATGTGTATCATGACTATCTGGAACAGAAATATCCGGATGCTTTTGTGAAGAAAGAGGATACAGATGTACCGGTAGCAGTTGAAATTCTTGGAGCAGTTGATAAAGTAGAACAAATCTGTGGAATTCCTGTGTCGAGACCGCTTGCACTCACTACATATGAAGAGGCGGAAGGGATGATAACGGATTTAAAGAAATCCGGAATTGAGGACCTTTCGGTGAAGTTAAGTGGTTGGGCAAACGGTGGTATCAATCAGAAGATTTTAAAGAAGGTAAAATTAGTTGGAAGACTTGGAAGTAAAAAAGATTTAAAGAATCTGACTTCCTGTGCCGCAGAGAATCAGGTAGACCTTTATTTAGACGGAGTAGCGACCTATGAATATGACAGCAATCTTTTGAATGGCTTTCTTGTTTTTAGGGATGCGGCAACCTTTGCGAACAAGAAGAGAGTGAAGCTACTTCCGTTTGACAAAATTTATTATGGTGAGCAGAATGACCAGAACCCGTATTATTTACTGAAGCCGGAGATAATTCTTCAGAATGTAGAGAATCTTTCAAAGGCAGCGGACACTTACGGTGGGGCAGGGATTTCACTCCGGGATATCGGTTATGAATTGTCGGCGGATTATAACCAGAAACAGCTTGTGACCAGAGAGAACATGAAGAAAGAGCAGGTGGCACTTTTAAATGGGATCAAGGCATCCGGTCAGAAGGTTATGACCAATATGGGAAACGATTATACACTCGGTGTGACGGATTTTATTACCAATATGGATTTAAACGGTTCCGGCTATACCATTTTAGATGCGGCAGTTCCTTTTTATCAGATTGCGATTCATGGATATGTGAATTATGCAGGGGAGGCATTAAACCTGACAGCTGATTGCGAGGAAGAGCTTTTAAAATCAGCAGAGTATGGAGCAGGACTTTATTTTTCCCTGATGGATGCAGATGCTACAGAATTGCAGAACACGAAGTATACACAGTATTTTGGCGCAAATTATGAGGCTTCAAAGGATGAACTTTTTGCAATTTATACAAGATATCAAAAGGAGCTTGGCAGTGTTTTTCATCAGAGAATCGTAGACCATGCAATTTTAGACAGTGGCATTACACTTACTGTTTATGAAGATGGAACAAAGGTATATGTAAATTATAACTATGATAATGTAACGACGGACGGAATAGAGATACCGGCAAGGGATTATCTGGTGATGCCGTAAAATGAGGGAAAGGGGTTATACGATATGAAGAAGCAAAGGAAGTTAAGAGGGCTTCAAAGAAAAAAGATGGTAGCCGGATATCTGTTTATCATGCCTTTTATCCTTGGTTTTCTGGCATTTATGGTGAAGCCGTTTTTGCAGTCACTTTATATGAGCTTTTGTAATGTGGAGATAAGCTCGACCGGTTTTCATATGATTTTTGCCGGAATGGCCAACTATATCAGAGCCTTTACCATAGACACGGAATTTAACCGTCTTCTGGTCGAGGAAATTGCCAAGATGACATACAACTCACTGGCAATCATGGTATTCAGTTTCTTTGTGGCACTGATTCTGAATCAGAAATTTAAGGGACGTGCATTTGTACGTGCGGTGTTTTTCCTTCCGGTTATCCTATCATCGGGTGTCATTCTTGGAATTGAGAGCGATAATTCACTGCTTGCAAGTGTACAGGATGCGATTCAGGATTCCATCGGAACTGCAAGCATTACAGACACCATCCAGAACATTCTGGTGACGAGCGGAGTGGGAATTAAAGCCTTTGAAAAAGTGTTTGAAATTGTAGATGGTGTATACGATGTGGCGATTGCATCAGGTATCCAGATTATCATCTTTTTGTCAGGGCTGCAGACCATTTCCACGAGTATGTATGAGGCGGCAAGTCTGGAAGGATGTACGAAGTGGGAATGCCTCTGGAAGGTTACATTTCCGATGATTAGTTCGTTGTTTTTAGTAAACTGGGTTTATACTATCATTGATTTCTGTATGAGGTCGGACAATGAGGTGATGGAAAAAATCAGTAATACGATGATTGTAGACATGAATTACGGCTTTGCCTCCTCCATGGCATGGATTTACTTTATGATTGTCATTGCCATAGTAGGAATCAGCTCATTGATTATATCAAAGGGGGTTTACTATTATGAGTAGAACAGTGGCAAAAATCAGCCGGAGAGAAAAATGGAAACGTTATATTGAGAAGAACCGTAAAGGAAACTGGTATTTTTTGAAGAAAGATGCAAAAGAAATTGTGTTTCGGATAATAAGATTTTTCATGCTGTTTGGAATGTGTTTTTTGATTTTGCAGCCGATTTTAAACAAGATTTCGGTCAGTTTTATGGCAGAAAAAGATTTGTATAATCCGATGGTAATTGCCATTCCGGAAAACGTCACAACAGCCAATTATGAACTTGCATCGCAGTTTATGGATTACTGGCGGACACTTGGAAATACGATACTTGTATCCCTTACGATTGCGTTGCTTCAGATTGCTGTTTGTACAGTGGTTGGATATGGATTTGCAAGATTTGAATTCCCGTTTAAGAAGTTCTGGTTTTTGTGTGTGATGTTAGTGATTGTGATTCCGCCGCAGACGATTTCAACGTCGTTGCATCTGCATTTCCGATACTTTGACATCCTTGGAATCATACAGGCGGTGACAGGTCACACCTTAAATCTGAGAGGTTCCGTTCTTCCATATTATTTGATGAGTGCAGGCTGCATGGGGTTGAAAAATGGACTGTATATATACATGATAAGGCAGTTTTTCCGCAATATTCCAAAGGAAATGGAAGAGGCAGCTTATGTGGATGGCTGTGGAATGCTTGAGACATTCGTAAAAATTATGCTTCCGGATGCAAAACCGATTCTGACGTCCTGCTTTTTATTTGCCTTCGTATGGCAGTGGACAGACAGCTTTTATTCCAAGATGTTTCTTGGAAATATTAAATTATTATCGATTCAGCTGGCACAGATTGGAGAAAAATTAGGAAACTACCTTATGTATACCCTTCATCGGGCAACCGGAGCTTCCGTGGGTTATACCCAGTGTATCGTATCTACCGGAACGCTGATGGTGATACTTCCAATCCTGATTCTCTATCTGTTTGCACAGAAGGGATTTGTAGAGAGCTTAAGCAGCACAGGAATTAAAATGTAGCGGTATAAATCTGCGGAAGATTTCCGGCAGACTTATATATAGGAGAAGTGTTTATTAAAAGGAGGAAGAAACATGAGAAATTGGAAACGGTTCGCAGCAGTGATGATGGCAGCTGCAACAATGGTAACAGGTCTTACCGCATGTGGTGGAAACAGCACAGCAGGTACATCCGGAAACGGGGATGCAGCAAACAGCGGTGACGAAAACAAAGTATCTGGTGTGGAAGATGTTGCTGCCGGAACAGAAAGTGGTTCCGATGATGGTGAAATCGGTCAGTATACGGTATTAACCGATGCAGACGGAAATCCGTATGACTTAGGTGGCATGGACATTATCATTTACGACTGGTTTACAGCAGACCAGGAAGATGATGAAGATGCAAGTGCATATGATGAGGCGCGTGAAGAGTATCTTGACTGGATTCAGTCAACATATAATTTTACAATTAAACAGAAGGCAATGACTTCCTGGGCAGACAGTCCGGAGGACTTCTCCAACTATGCAGCAACTGGAGGCGATGAAAACTACATTTTCTGTCTGTATCAGGGCGGTGCACTGATGTCCGCAGAAGCAAATGGGCTGCTGTATGATTTAAGTACACTGGATTGTCTTGATTTTTCGGATTCCAAGTGGGAAAGCTCCGTGGCACAGCTTATGACAACAAGTGATGGAAAAGTATACGGAATGAGAGCCATTCCGCACGAGGCAACCGCAGGAATTTATTTTAATAAGAGACTGCTCCAAGAAGCCGGAATTGATCCGGAGTCCATTTATGAGCTTCAGAGAAACAAAGAGTGGACCTGGGATAAGTTTGAAGAACTTTGTCAGCAGGTACAGAAGGATACGGACAACGATGGTGTCATCGACCAGTATGCAATGACAAACTTTACCAGTTCCCTGTATCCGGCAGCCGTTATTTCCAATGGCGGTCAGTTTGTTGGAAAAGATGAAAAAGGAATGTATTACAATGATCTTGAGTCTGATGCAACCATGGAGGCATTAAACTGGGCACTTGATATGCTGGATAAGTATGAGATGGTATATCCGGAAGATGCAGCGTGGGATTATACATATACTGCTTTTGCAAACGGTGAGGCTGTGTTTACCTGTGCGGAGGCATATCGTGCCGGTGACTGGTCTGGCGAAGATGGAATGGAAGACGAATTTGGATTTGTCTGCTTCCCGATGGGACCACGCATGGATCATTATGTAAACTATGCACAGGATAACGTTTTTGTCATTCCGTCCTGCTATGATGAAGATAAGGCATGGAAACTCGCATTTGCATATAACCTTTACACAGATCCGGTTCCGGGGTATGAGGACTACGAAGCATGGAAAGTGGATTATATGAAATCCTTCTGTGATACGGAATCTGTTGATGAAACAATTGCTACAATGGTTGATTCCGGTGTGCCGCTGTTCGAGAAGGCTATCAACGGAATTGATATGGGACCAGACCTTTACTGGGGCATCAGCAAGGACAATACTCCTGCCCAGCAAGCAGAGGCAATCCGCAATACCTGGAAGGCATATATTGACACTGCAAACGGTTTATAATTAACAGGACAATAATGGGATGGTAACTTAGGATACCATCCCATTATCTGCAGGAAGGAAGAAGAAAATGGGAAGTGTATTTCGTTTGGAAGGCGGTCTGATGGGAGCGCTTACAAAAATATCGGATATCTGTATCATCAGTCTGCTATGGCTGTTTTGCTGCCTGCCGGTTGTGACAATCGGGGCATCCACGACGGCAGCCTATTATACAGTTATAAAAGTGGTCAGGCGTCAGTCCGGCAATCTTACACAAAGCTTTTTTCATTCATTCCGTGAGAATCTGAAAGACAGCCTGGCTGTGAATCTGAGTTATCTGGCGTTGACAGGGCTGCTTGTCTTTAATATTTATACGGTATATCAGTCTCTTGAAACATATGAGATGGCGCTGTTTCTGCTGTTTTTATATACAGCATGCCTGTTTCTTATTTTTATGGCAGGACTTTATACCTATGCATTTTTATCGAGATTTTCCATGGAAAGAAAGAATCTCATTATAATTTCCTGGCTTGCAATGTTTCGTCATATGCCATCCTCACTGCTTCTTTTAGCGCTGTTTCTGCTGACCTGTATTGTGATTGTGGCATTTCCGATTGGAGCCATTTTTATGCCGGGTGTATTTATTGCGTGCTACAGCAGAATCATGGAACATATTTTAAGAAAATATATGACAGCCGAGATGCTTGCAAAGTGGGAAGAAGATGAGGTGGATGCGCAGTGATAAAATTTGAACTTTATAAAAACAGGAAAACTGCAAATATAGTAATAGACAAGACTAATTTAAAAGAAAAAGATGCCCGGGGAATCAGAAGAGTTGCGCAAAAAGTCTGTAAAGATGTAGAACGCGTGACGGGAGTATGCCCGGTTATTGGGGAAAGTCTTTGCCGCACGGAAAATGAAGTCGTGGTGGCAGTTCTTGGAAAAACCCCGGATACGGATGGAGCGCTTGCAGCGGAGCTTATAGCAGAAATGCAGATGGATGTTTCTTCCATTCGCGGAAAAAGAGAGAGTTTTTTGTTTGTGGTAACGGAACAGAGGCTGCTTATTTTTGGAAGTGACAAGCGTGGCACAATTTATGGAATGTTTCATATTTCCGAACTTATGGGAGTTTCTCCGTGGGTGACATTTGCCGATGTGGTTCCGGAAAGAAAAGACGAAGTATATATGACAGAGGCAGATACTTTTTATTCAAAGGAACCATCTGTCAAATACCGGGGATTTTTTATCAATGATGAGTGGCCGGCATTTGGAAACTGGACATTTTCTCATTTTGGTGGTTTCACAGCCGAAATGTACGATATGATTTTTGAAACATTATTACGGCTAAAGGGAAATTACCTGTGGCCTGCAATGTGGACGTCTTCTTTTTCACTGGATGGACCGGGGGAGCAGAACGCAATCCTTGCGGATGAATATGGGGTAGTGATGAGCAATTCCCATCATGAGCCATGTCTGCGGCACAGTGAGGAATGGGATAAGGTGAGGGGGGAACAGTCTCCCTATGGAAATGAATGGAATTACAGCACAAACAGAGAAGGGCTTCTCAATTACTGGAGAGACGGACTTATCCGGAGTGGCGGTTATGAAAATATTATTACAATCGGAATGCGCGGGGAGAGAGACTCTTCCATGCTGGGGGAAGAGGCATCCCTAAAAGAAAATATTGATTTATTAAAAGATATCATCACGGAGCAGAGAAAATTAATCAGAGAATGTGTGGACAATCCGGATGTGCCACAGATGATTGCATTATATAAGGAAGTGGAAGCATATTTTTATGGAAATCCCGGAAAAAGAGACGGATTAAGGGACTGGGAAGGTCTTGACGGAGTGACATTTATGCTCTGCGAAGATAATTTTGGAAATATGAGAACGCTTCCAACGGAGGAACTGCGTGCCAGAAAAGGCGGCTGGGGAATGTATTATCATTTTGACTATCATGGCGGACCGATTTCGTATGAATGGGTCAACAGTTCTTACCTGCCGAAAGTGTGGGACCAGATGACGGAAGCCTATGAATTTGGAATCCGGGATATATGGATTGTAAATGTCGGGGATCTTAAATTCCAGGAGTATCCGCTCAGCTTTTTTATGGATCTTGCATACGATTATGAGAAGTGGGGAATTGCAAACCGGCAGGCGCCGCAGGAATATCTGAAATACTGGTGTAACAGAGAATTTAAAGCTGTATGTGACAGTCAGACATTAGAGCAGATTGCGGAAGTGATACAGGGGTACACACGGTTTAACCACAATTGTAAACCGGAGGCGATGAAGCCGGACACCTATCATCCGGTGCACGATGCGGAGGCAGAGCGGCAGCTTGAGCGGATAAAGAAAATTGATGAAACACTTGAGAAGATAAATGCAGTGATGGCGGAAGAAATGCAGCCGGCATTCTGGGAACTTTTGTATTACCCTGCGAAGGCAAGCCTTAACGTTCAGAAATTAAATCTTTTAGCAGGATTGAATCACTTCTATGCTGCACACGGGGCAGCGGCGGCAAATATCTGTGCAGAACAGATGAAAGGAGCACTTGCGCTTGACAAAGGGTTTACAGATACGTTTCATGGGATTCTGGGCAGAAAATGGGACGGAATGGCATTGTCAAAGCATATCGGATTTACAAACTGGAATGACGAGGAATGTAAAAATCCCGTCCGTGCTTATGTAGATCCGGTGGAGGGATGCCAGATTCTTGCTTACGTAAAGGGAGATGGAGATACGGTTACGGCAGGTGGTGCCTGGACAGGAAAAACGCTTATTATGGACTGCTTTGAGAGACCGGGGCAGAATGAGGGGATAATTGTGCTGCTTCAGACGGGAAATCAGCCTGGAAACTACAGGATTCACTGTGAAAATCCCGGAATTTCGTTTTCTGAAACAGAAGGGGCGGTGGAGATTTGTAAAGAAATCCGGGTAATGTTAGAGCGGGAAAAATTAACCGGTGAGATGCGTTTTGAAATATGTCATGAAAATGGAAAGATTCCGGTCGAACTGTACTGCGAACAGCCCCGGATACAGAATGTAAAAAATATGACGTTTATAGAAGACCGGGGCATTATTTCAATGGAAGCATCTCATTTTGCAGAGAAAAAAGAAACTGCGGCAGGAGCTTTTGAAGTACTTTTTACATACGGAAAGACAAAAGACGGCATAAAAGCATATCCGTGCAGCCGCTGGTTTAAAGAAGAAGAGGCGCCGGGAGTTACCTACAGGCTTTGGGTAAGGGAAGCAGGCACTTACCGGCTGCATCTTTACTGTGCACCGGTCAATCCGATGTATCCGGGGGCAGCCGTGTGCTGCAGTGTCAGTGCAAATGGACAAAAGAGGCAGGAAATATCGCTGATTCCGCAGGATTATCGTGCAGGAGAGAGTTCCTGCAGGGAGTGGGCACAGATGGTTCTGGAACAGATTCGCAGGGTGGAGTGTGAGGTTTCGCTTCAGGCAGGGGAAAATACGCTTGAAATTTTTGCACTATCACCGGGATTTTTATTGGAAAAACTGGTACTGGTTCGTGAAGGGAAAATGCTTCGGACTTCTTATCTCGGACCGATGGAGAGTTTTTATACAGAATAAGAGGACAAAAAAGAAGGAGAGGGAATATGAAAGGACCAACAGCACCCAAAGATCCGGAAAAACGGAGACCGTTTTTTTATATTATACGGGACAAAGAAGTATTCGGGGCAAAAACGCCGGATGGCAGGGGAATCCAGTTTATTTATGAAAATGATGGCAGATTAATAAACAGTGCAAGGATTGTGGGAAATATTACAGATGAGAAGATACTCGAACTGTTAAAGACGACAAGGGGACTTCAGAAACTTGTACATAGCATTGGTGTTTCAGTCGAAACCGCACAGCAGGAGGAGCCGGTAAAGTTTGTTTTCCAGATGTATGGGAAAAAAGATATTTATGGCGGAGGAACGCTGCTTTGCGAGGAATTAAAAGGCGACGGAATGGAACGAAAAATCTGTTTAAAAGACGTGAACTGGAGAGAGGATGACTATGAACCGGGACAGATTCGTCTGGAATTTGAAACCCCGGAGCAGCTGGCAAAAGTCAGTGTACGATTTTACCTGAATGACGGATATGAAGCGCCAGAGGTATTGGAAGAGACAAAAGTAGATGTATCCTCTGCGGACTATCGTGCAATGATAGAGCGTTCTCTGATGCAGCTTGGGGACACCCGTAGAATAAAAAATATGATAGAGCGTGCAAAGGCAGGGGAAGATGTGACAATTGCCTATATCGGTGGCTCTATTACGCAGGGAGCCGGGGCAACTCCGATTCACACGCAGTCTTATGCGTACCAGTCCTGGCATATGTTCGACCTTGCCTATGGAAATGGGAACAATGTGCATCTGGTAAAGGCGGGTGTGGGTGGAACTCCGTCGGAACTGGGAATGCTCCGGTTTGAACGGGATGTTGTGCGTGATGGTGTACTTCCTGATTTGGTGGTAATTGAATTTGCGGTTAATGATGAGGGGGACGAAACCAAGGGCAGATGTTATGAAAGTCTCGTGCGAAAAGTGCTTGCCCTGCCCAATCATCCGGCAGTTATTCTGCTGTTTGCAGTCTTTGCTTCCGACTGGAATTTACAGACACGGCTTGCACCTGTGGGGGAAAAATACAGGCTGCCGATGGTGAGTATTCTGGATGCAGTCTGTCCGCAGTTTGGGAAAAAAGCAGGTGAAGGAAGAGTTATCTCAAAAAATCAGTTTTTCTATGATGTGTTTCATCCATCCAATATCGGACATACCATTATGGCGGACTGTCTGATGAATCTTATTTACCGTGCAGAGAAGGAAGCAGTACAGGGGGAAGAGACGCCGTATGAGCTTTCTGATATTACACCTGTAATTGGAGGAGAGTTTGCAGAAGTAAAACTTCTCGACAAAAAAGATGCCTGCGAAAATGCCATTATCGATTGTGGCGGATTTACGGGGACGGATACGGAATTACAGTGTGTGGAGATGGACGATTCCCTGACGCCTGTGCCGGAATTTCCGTATAACTGGATGTATGACGGAAGTGTATCGGAAAAACCGTATTTTGAAATGAAGCTGGATGCGAAAGCAATTCTTCTTATTTATAAAGATTCCGGAGCGATGGATGTGGCAAAGGCAGATGTTTATGTGGATGGAAAAAAAGTATTTCTTGCAGATCCGCATGAAAATGGCTGGGTGCACTGTAATCCAAAGATTATCTGTGAGGAAAAAGAAAGCAGAGAGCATACGGTCCGGATACAGATTGCTCCGGGGGATGAGCATAAGAAATTTACGATTCTAGGATTTGGATATGTGAAGTAGGAGGGAAAACGTGGAGAAGGCAGAAACTATAGATACTGCAATGCCGGAAGAAATGATAAAAAGACAGCCGGATACAGATTATGGGGAGCTGGTGAAGATTGAATATGGATCCCATCTGACCACAAAACTGAGACGTGCACAGGTATTGCTGCCGCCGGAATACGGGAAGGAAAAGGAATATCCGGTTGTCTATCTGCTGCATGGAGTTGGAGGAGATGAGAAGGAATGGTTTTTTGGACATCCGCAGGAAATTATCGGAAATCTGATAAAAGCAGGAGAAATCCCGGAGATAATTGCCGTGTTTCCAAATGAGAGGGTCAGAGAGGATGACAGAAGAAATCCTCCGGATGTATTCAGTCTCCAGCATTTTCAGGCATTCGACCGCTTCTTAATAGATCTTGAACAAAACCTGATGCCATTTATGAAGTGCCGGTTTCAGGTCAGAGAGGGAAGAGAACATACTGCAATCGCAGGCTTTTCCATGGGTGGAAGGGAAGCTCTTTTTATCGGATTTCAAAGACCAGAACTGTTTGGATATATTGGTGCGTTCAGCCCGGCATTTGGATTGTTTCCTTATACAAACAATGGAGTCACGGAAGAAGGATTGATTCCGGAAGATAAATTTAAAATTTCACAGGAATATCCTACATTCGTGATGATTATGACAGGAAAACACGATGATGTAATTTATCGCGAACCAGAGCGCTATCATCGGTCACTTGTAAAAAATAAAATGCCTCATTTATATTATGAAATTCCAGGTGGACATGATTTTGATGTCTGGGATAATGGATTGTACCATTTTTTAAAAAAAATATTTTAATTGAAAAATGCTCTTAAACCTGCAAATGGTTTAGGAGTTTTTTTGAATGGAGGGGAAATGGGTAAGAGAAGATTGTTTCATGAAGATTGGTATTTTTTGGAATTGGGTGTTGACAGTAAAATAGAAGACCTGTGGGAAAAAGAAAATGCGTTTAAGCAGGTAAATCTTCCACATGACTGGCAGATTTACCATGCAGATGAGCTGTACCGGGATGGAATAGGCTGGTATCGGAAGCGCTTTTTCTGCGAAAAAAAACCGGGAAAACAGTATGAAATTTATTTTGATGGTGTTTATATGGACTGCACGGTGTATTTAAACCGCCAAGTTCTCGGAGAATGGAAATACGGATATTCCAGTTTTTATTTTGATATGACAGATTTTCTTTGCGAAGGCGAAAATGAAATAGTAGTGCAGGTACGGTTTCTGGGACCAAACAGCAGATGGTACAGCGGTGCAGGAATTTACCGGAATGTATATTTGACAGAGTATGGGGAAAATCATTTTGTCACAGATGGAGTTTATCTTACAACAGATGAGAAGAAGGATGGCTGGCAGCTTACAGTGGAGGCGGAACTTGCATGGAACAGGCAGCCAGAGGGCGGTACTGATACATACTGCGTGGAGATTTCTGTAACCGATTTATCAGGGACACCTGTGGCAGAAGAATGTTGTCCATTATACGGAAAAGAAACTATGTTTGACTACATATTGAAGCTGCCACAGGTAGTGCCCTGGAGTTTGCAGAAGCCTGCACTTTATCTGTGCAGTCTGAAACTTATGGGGGATGACGGTAAAAAATTGGAGGATGAGGTATGCCAGCGGATTGGATTCCGGCGTTTTTCATTTGACACGGAAAAGGGATTTTTCCTGAATGGTGTGCATACAAAACTGAACGGAGTGTGTGAGCATCATGACCTTGGTGCGCTTGGCGCGGCATTTCACCGCATGGCGATGCGTAGAAAAATGCTGATTTTAAAGGAGATGGGTGTAAACAGTATTCGATGTGCTCACAATATGCCAGCACCTGAGCTTTTGGATTTGGCGGATGAGATGGGAATTTTGATTGTGGATGAGGCGTTTGATATGTGGGAACGGGCAAAAACACCTTACGACTATGCGCGTTTTTTCCCAGAGTGGTATCAAAGAGATGTAAAGAGTTGGATATGTAGAGACCGCAATCACCCATGTATTCTGTTCTGGAGTATCGGAAATGAGATTTATGATACCCATGTGAGTGAAAGAGGACAGGAGGTAACAAGGCTTTTATATGATGAGGTGCGCAGATATGACCCGAGGGGGCATGCAATGGTTACCATCGGTTCTAATTTTATGCCATGGGAGAATGCAAGAAAATGTGCAGACATCCTGAAATTTGCAGGGTATAATTACGGAGAAAAATATTATGAGGAGCATCATAAAAAGCACCCTGACTGGTATGTGTATGGAAGTGAGACGTCCTCAACGGTGCAAAGCCGTGGGATTTATCATTTCCCCTACAGACAGTCCGTGTTAGCGGATGAGGATGAACAGTGTTCGTCGCTTGGAAACAGCTCTACAAGCTGGGGAGCAAAAAATTCCGAAACGTGCATTATTACAGAGCGGGATTGTGAATTTTCACTCGGACAATATCTGTGGTCGGGATTTGATTATATTGGAGAGCCGACACCATATCATACCAGAAATTCCTATTTTGGACAGATTGATACGGCAGGATTTCCCAAGGATTCTTATTATCTGTATCAGGCGGCATGGATTGACCGCAGAGAAAAACCTGTAGTGCATGTGTTTCCATATTGGGATTTTAATCCGGGACAGCTCATTGATGTACGGATTGCCAGTAATGCAGATGTAGTAGAACTTCTGGTCAATGGAGTTTCAAAGGGGCGGCAGAGAATAAATCATACAGGAGGAAGTAAACTTACTGGGGATTACAGGATTGCGTACGAGAAGGGGGAGATTACCGCAGTAGCCTACGATGAGAATTTAAAAGAGATTGCAAGGGAGACCCGCAGCTCATTCGGGGAACCGGTAAGATTGATACTGACACAGTACGAGCCGGAGCGTACACTTTTTGCAGGAACGGGCGATATGGCTTTTTTTACAGTTGTTGCTGTGGATGAAGCGGATCATCCGGTAGAAAATGCCAATAACCGGATTGAGGTATCCGTGGAGGGAGCCGGGTGGCTGACAGGACTTGACAACGGCGATAGCACGGATATGGATGAATACAAAGGAAGCAGCAGAAGGCTTTTTAGCGGGAAACTGCTGATTTTAGCTGCCATCGGTGAGAATGCGGGAAACCTTCGGGTATCGGTATCTTCACAGGGATTAACCGGAGCATGGATGCAGATTCCGGTGGCGGAAGGAAAAAAAATCAGAGGAATTTCCCTGCTGCCGGAGCAATGGAACGAAAAAGTCAGGGATTTGGAATGCTGGGTGCGGAAAATTGAACTGACGTGTGAGGGAGGAATGCTGCTTTCAGAAGAAAAGCAGACGGTTTTTGTGGAGGCTTCTATACTTCCGGAGGAAGCGGCGGCTAATGTGCAGGAGGACGAAATAATCTGGCGGGTTGTAAATGACGCAGGGATTGAAAGTCCAATTGCAAAGGTGCGGGCGGTCTCGGGAAGAACGGGACAGAAAATGGGAAAATTTTATGCAGAGGTGATGGCGTACAGCGATGGAGAATTTCATCTGAAATGTATGACAAAAAATCATACGGATAAAGTGAAGGTGATTTCACAGCTTGATTTTAGGGCAGAAGGACTTGGAGAGAGCCGGTTAGACCCCTATGGTTTTATTTCGGGTGGACTTTATACTTACGTGGAGGGGGATGCCGGGAATGGAAACGAACACGGTGTCTCTACCGCAAGGGAAGGAAGAACCGTCATTGGATATGAGAGGGTGGATTTTGGCAATTTTGGTTCTGATTGTATCACGTTGTCAGTGTTTGAACTTGGAGGAGCAGAGTGCCCGATAGAAATCTGGGAAGGGATACCAGGGGCGGCAGGGAGTGGATTATTGGCAACGGTGTGCTATCACAAACCTTCCATCTGGAATGTTTATCAGGAGGAAACCTATGCACTTTGCCGGAGAGTGACAGGGGTAACGCAGATTTCCTTTGTTCTGCATCAGAAGATTCATTTGAAAGGGTTCTCATTTGCAAGAAAGCAAAAGGCATATGAAAAGCTGAACGCAGCGGAAAATGATGGAATTTACGGCGATAATTACGAAATATGTAAAAAGGCTGTGCATGGTATTGGAAATAATGTAACATTAGAATATCGTGAAATGGATTTTGGGGATAAAGGCTGCGACACCATTGTTATCTGTGGAAAATCAGAGCACGACTGCAATACGATACATCTGATTTTTGATGATGGAAAAGAAGAAAAACGTTTTGTACTTGAATTTGCCGGAACAACAGAGCTGTCAACCCAGCGCTTTTCATTTGAGATAAGGAAGGGAATGTATACGGTGCGTTTTGTCTTTCTACCGGGCAGCAGATTTGACTTTGAATGGTTTCAGTTTCAAATATAAAACTGTCATTTTAAGCTATGCGTTTGCCTTAATTTGGTCTATAATAGACGTAATGAGATTGGTGAGAAGGAGAAGACGTATGGACATGACAAAACTGAAAAACCCGGAGTTTTTTGAGGAAAACACAGTTCCGGCACATTCCGACCACGTTGCTTACCGGAGTGTTGCAGAGGCAGCAGGGCGTTATGGGGAACTGCCGGATGTACTTGGGAAAAACAGCAGCTTCCGCTATTTTTTGGACGGCAGTTTTAAATTCCACTATGCGGAGAATGTCACACAGACAATCCCGGGATTTGAAAAAACAGACTATGATTGCAGAGGATGGAAGGACATTACGGTTCCGGCACACATCCAGATGGAGGGCTATGGCGTGCCGCAGTATGTAAATGTCCAGTATCCGTGGGATGGAACAGAAGAAATCTGGACGAAAGAGATGCCGGTTACCGAGAATGCGGTGGCAAGCTATGTGAAGTATTTTACGATTCCGGCGCAGATGAAAGGGGAACGTATCTTTCTTTCCTTACAAGGCGTCGAGAGTGCCTTTTTCCTCTGGTTAAATGGTCATTATATCGGTTACAGCGAAAACAGCTTTGACCCGTCTGATTTTGAACTGACCCCGTATCTGGTGGATGGAGAAAACAAGCTTGCGATTCAGGTCTTCCGGTGGAATATCGGAAGCTGGTGCGAGGACCAGGACTTTTTCCGGTTTTTTGGAATATTCCGCAGTGTATATCTCTACAGCATCCCGAAAGTGCACATTCAGGATTTAAAGGTGCGCCCGCTGGTAGGAGAGGATTTAAAGAACGGCGAGCTTAAGATTTCCGTGAAGGTGCCGCAGGCATCCGAAGAAAAAGGATTCGTAAAAATGCGCCTGCTTGAGCTTGGACGCATGGATCTGGAAGAGACGCTCTGGTCTGAAAACAAGACAAAAGTAGTTGCAGAGGTGGTGGAACCGCTTGATGGGGACAGCGAATTTTCTTATCCGCTATCTGAGGTGAAGCTTTGGAGTGCCGAGGAGCCAAATTTATATGAGGTTCAGATGGAAGTGTACGGTGCAGAAGGTGTGAAAGAGGGCGGCCTGCTCGAGTATGTGACACAGCGCATCGGTTTCAGACGGTTTCAAATGAAAGACGGGCTGATGCTCCTAAACGGAAAGCGTATCGTTTTTAACGGCGTCAACCGTCATGAATTTGACTGCGAAAACGGGCGTGTCGTAAGCCTTGAGGAAACTTTGCAGGACATCGTCACGATGAAGAAAAACAACATCAATGCCATCCGTACCAGCCATTATCCGAACAACATCGGTATCTATGAGCTGTGTGACCGCTACGGACTTTATATGATTGCGGAGAATAACTTAGAGTCCCACGGCACCTGGTCGGAAGTCTTTAACGGAAAGCATAAGGCAGAGGATGTCGTGCCGGGCGATCATCCGGAATGGACGGCGCGGATGCTAAACCGGGTAAATTCCTGCTATCAGAGAGACAAGAACCATCCGGCAATTTTAATCTGGTCTTGTGGAAATGAGTCTTACGGCGGAACGAATCTTCTTGCGATGGCAGATAAATTCCGGGAACTCGATGCGGAGCGTCTGGTACATTATGAGGGAATTTTTAACGACAGACGTTACGAGAATACAAGTGATATGGAAAGCCAGATGTATACCTCGGTTGCAAATATCAAGAAATTCCTTGCCGAGCATAAGGAAAAACCGTTTATCTGCTGTGAGTACACGCATGCAATGGGAAATTCCTGTGGAGCGATGCACAAGTATACCGACCTCACCGAGGAAGAGCCTCGTTACCAGGGCGGATTTATCTGGGATTATATCGACCAGTCTTTGACCAGAAAAGACCGCTACGGGGCAGAATATCAGGCATACGGCGGAGACTGCGGCGAGAGACCGAGTGACTACAGCTTCAGCGGAAATGGAATCTGCTATGCAAAGGACAGAAAGCCGTCTCCGAAGATGCAGGAGGTCAAATACAATTACCAGAATATCCGCATTGAAATCAAAGAAGATTCCTTTGTGGTAAAAAACAGACAGTTGTTCTGTAACACAGGAGACTACGAATGTTTTGTATTACTGCACCGCAATGGAAAACTGATAAAACAGCAGAAGGTACAGACTGCAGTGCCGCCGCTTTCCGAGCAGGAATTTAAACTTCCATTTGAATATCTGGGTAAGGAGCCGGGAAGCGAGGATGCAGTGACCGTTTCCTTCCGGTTAAAAGAGGACAGACTCTGGGCAAAGCGCGGACATGAGGTGGCATTTGCACAGAAGGTATATCCGGTTATGGCAAAGGAGCATGCTGTGACGGGAAGCCGTCTTCATGTCGTTCATGGAACCTGGAACCTTGGCGTTATCGGAGAAGATTTTAAAGTATTATTTTCCTATAATACAGGCGGACTGGTATCCTATCGTTATCGCGGCGTGGAGCTGCTTGAGAAGATGCCGGTTCCGAATTTCTGGCGTGCACCGGTTGAAAATGATTACGGAAACCGGATGCCGGGAAAAATGGCACAGTGGAAGATTGCAAGCATGTATCTTTCGAATAACAGCTACGGCGCTTTTGAGACCGAAAAGCCGACTGTAGAAGAGGAGAATGGAACAGTGAAGGTTTCCTTCCATTACTATATGCCGACGACACCGGAGAGCTGCTGCAAAGTGACCTATGAGGTGTCTGCCGACGGAACCGTGGAGACAACGCTTTCCTACGACCCGACAGAGGCACTAGGTGATATGCCGGAATTTGGAATGCTATTCCGCATGAAGGCGGATTATGACAGGCTTGAGTGGTACGGAATGGGACCGGAAGAAACCTATGCGGACAGAAAGCAGGGCGCAAAACTTGGAATTTACCACAATTTTGTGAAGGACAATCTTGCACAGTATCTTGTTCCACAGGAATGTGGCAACAAGGTCGGCGTGCGGTATGCAAAAGTCACGGATGCGCGCGGCAGGGGAATGCTCTTTGAGGCAGCGGCGGAGACACTGTCGTTTTCCGCACTTCCGTATACGCCGCATGAGATGGAAAATGCAACACATCCGTATGAGCTTCCGCCGGTACATTACACGGTAATCCGCGCAGCGAAGGCGCAGCTTGGCATTGGCGGCGACGACAGCTGGGGTGCACCGGTACATCAGGAATATCATATTGAACTGACAAAACCGCTCACTTTTACCTTCCGGTTCCGTGGAATCTAAGACGATACAAAAAAATGCGAAAATTATAAAAATTTTTCTTGTAAAATGCAGACATTTCATGTAATCTATAACGTGAAATGCGAAAAACAACTGTCCGTGTGCGAAAGACATATGCGCACGGGCAGTCAGCATGGATGGAGTTACACATGGATTTATTTGAATACATGAGAGAACAGAAGAAAGAGACAGAATCGCCGCTTGCGTCAAGGCTTCGCCCGACGACCTTAGAGGAAGTGGTAGGGCAGCAGCACATTATCGGAAAAGATAAGCTGTTGTACCGTGCCATCAAGGCGGATAAGTTGAGTTCTATTATTCTCTATGGACCGCCCGGAACAGGCAAGACGACGCTTGCCCGGGTGATTGCACACACGACAAGTGCGGAGTTTATGCAGATTAATGCGACTTCTGCCGGCAAAAAGGATATGGAAGATGTCATCGCCCAGGCGAAGAACAACCAGGGAATGTATGGCAGAAAGACCATCCTTTTTATCGATGAGATACACCGCTTCAACAAGGGGCAGCAGGATTACCTTCTTCCCTATGTGGAGGACGGAACGGTTGTGTTAATCGGGGCAACGACGGAAAATCCTTATTTTGAGGTAAACGGAGCGCTGCTTTCAAGGTCTGTCATCTTTGAACTGCACAGTCTTTCCAAAGAAGATATCAAGACTCTTTTACTTCGTGCAGTGCAGGATGAAAAAAAGGGCATGGGAGCTTACCATGCACAGATTGACGGGGATGCTCTTGAGTTTCTTGCGGATGTGGCAAACGGAGATGCCAGAGCGGCATTGACGGCAATCGAGCTTGGGATTTTGACGACCGACCGCAGTGAGGATGGTATCATCCACATCACGCTTGCGGTGGCAGAACAGTGTATTCAGAAACGTGTGGTACGGTATGACAAGACCGGGGACAACCATTATGACACGGTTTCCGCATTTATCAAGAGTATGCGCGGTTCCGATCCGGATGCAGCGGTTTATTATCTGGCAAGGATGCTCTATGCCGGGGAGGATATCAAATTCATTGCAAGGCGGATTATGATTTGTGCTTCCGAAGATGTGAGCAATGCCGACCCGATGGCACTTGTAGTCGCAACGGCGGCGGCACAGGCAGTGGAGCGTATCGGGATGCCGGAGGCGAAGATTATCCTTTCACAGGCAGTGACCTATGTGGCGAGTGCGCCAAAGAGCAATTCCGCCATCTGCGCAATCGATGAGGCGATGGAAGTGGTGGAGCGCACGAAGACGGCGCCGATTCCGGCACATTTGCAGGATGCCCACTATAAATCAGCCGGAAAGCTCGGACATGGTGTCGGATATCTGTATGCACACGCATATCCGGGGCATTATGTAAAACAGCAGTATCTGCCGGACGGGCTGACTGAGGAAGTCTTTTACCGGCCGAGTGACAACGGATATGAGAAGCAGATTCAGGCATACTTAAACAGAATTAAAAGCGGACAGACGGAAGAATCCGAAACAGGAGACATCCGTTTCCATAAATCAAGTGATATGCAGGAGGAATGAAAAAAAATGAAGTCGTATCAGAAAATGACAAAAGAAGAATTGTTTGCAGAAAAGGAAGCGCTCGAGGCAGAATACAAAAAATACCAGCAGCGAGGTCTGAAATTAGATATGTCCAGAGGAAAGCCGTCCCAGGAACAGCTTGACCTTTCCATGGGAATGATGGATGTATTATCCTCAAGTGTGGATTTAACCTGTGAGGACGGAACAGACTGCCGGAATTATGGTGTGCTCGATGGCGTGCCGGAAGCAAAAGTTCTGCTCGGTGATATGATGGAGTGCAGCCCGGAAAACATTATCATTTACGGAAACTCCAGCTTAAATGTTATGTATGACACGATTTCCCGTTCCATGACACACGGTGTGATGGGAAGTACCCCGTGGTGCAAACTTGACAAGGTAAAATTCTTATGCCCGGTTCCGGGTTATGACAGACATTTTGCCATCACAGAGTATTTTGGCATTGAGATGATTAATGTTCCGATGCTTCCGACCGGACCGGATATGGATATGGTGGAGGAGCTTGTGAGCAAGGACGATGCCATCAAGGGAATCTGGTGTGTACCGAAGTATTCCAACCCACAGGGAATTACCTATTCTGATGAGACCGTGCGCCGCTTTGCAAGATTAAAACCGGCTGCAAAAGATTTCAGAATTTATTGGGATAATGCGTACTGCGTACATCACCTTTATGATATCAACCAGGATCATCTGATTGAGATTTTAGCAGAGTGTAAGCGTGCCGGAAACCCGGATATGGTTTACAAATTCTGCTCTACCAGCAAAATCAGTTTCCCTGGCTCCGGTGTGGCTGCGATTGCAACTTCTGCAAACAACCTGGAAGATATCAAGAAGCAGTTAAAGATTCAGACTATCGGACATGACAAGGTAAACCAGCTCCGTCATGTACGCTACTTTAAAGATATTCATGGAATTGCAGAGCATATGCGCAAACACGCTGACTCCTTACGTCCGAAATTCGAGATGATTTTAGACACCTTTGACAAAGAGTTAAAAGAGCTTGAAGTCGGCAGCTGGATTGCACCAAAGGGCGGCTATTTTATCTGCTATGAAGCGCTTGAGGGCTGTGCAAAGAGCATTGTGGCGAAGGCGAAGAAGGCAGGCGTGGTAATGACTCCGGCAGGAGCGCCGTTCCCATATGGCAAAGACCCGAAAGATTCTGTCATTCGTATCGCACCGTCTTATCCGAGTCTTGAGGACCTGACAGTTGCAACACAGGTATTTGTAGTGTGCGTAAAACTTGCAAGCATTGAGAAGCTTCTGGAAGAAAAATAAAAATTTAGTGCAAAGCAAAAGGCAGTGAAAATGAGATTCATTTTCATTGCCTTTTTACAAAGGGGGAGATTTATGAAGATTTCTGTATTTTATGACCATATATTACAGGCGGCAGAGCAGACGGGAAAGCCGGTTCCTGCTTTATTAAAAGAGGCAAAAGATGCCGGGATTGCTGCGGTTGAAATCAATATGACGTATCTGAATGAACACGAGGAGACCTATGCGCTTTTAAAGGAAGCCGGATTGGATGTGAGCTGTGTCTACGAGTTTTACGAGATGGATTCGAAGGACGAGACGAAGCGGGCGCAATGTCATGTTGCGACTGCAAAGCGTGCCGGAGCCGGGAAAATTCTTGTAGTGCCGGGCTTTTTTTCGGACGAGACGAAGGACTATGTGACCTGTATTCAGGATTATGAAAAGACGGCTGCATTTCTTTCAGAGAATGAGAAAGCGCTTAAAATGGCAAATGGGCTTAAGGGTATCACCGCAATGGCAAAAGAGCAGGACATTCTGACCGTCATAGAGGATTTTGACAACATCGATTCACCGATTGCCTGTGTAAACGGGATGAAGTGGTTTTTAGAACAGGTTCCGGATTTGCGGGTGACCTTTGACACGGGAAATTTTATCATCCATAAGGAAGATATTTTTATTGCATGGGAAGCACTAAAGGAAAAGGTGGTCCATGTGCACTGCAAGGACCGTGGTACACAGTCGGTTGCGGTGGGAGACGGTTACATCCCGATGAAGGAGATTCTTGGAAAAATGAAGGAATCCGGTTATAAGGGGTATCTTGCAATCGAGCATTTTGACGCTTCTGACCAGGAAACCTGTATCCAAAAATCGGCGCAGTTTTTAAAAAGCAATTTCTAATAAAAAACAATTTCTGATAGAAAAAAGTCAAAAGAGAAGAGGGGGAGAGATGGCATGATAAAAGTAACGGTCTGGAATGAGTTTAAACATGAGAGAGAACTCGAGGAAATAAAGAAAGTATATCCGGAGGGAATCCATAACTGCATCGCGGGATTTCTCGGAAAGTGTGAGGATATTCAGGTGAGAACGGCAACCTTTGAGATGCCGGAGCATGGTCTGCCGGAGGAAGCATTGGATGATACCGATGTACTCATTATCTGGAGTCATGCACTGCAGGATGAATTTTCAGATGAAGTGGCAGAGCGGGTACAGCAGCATGTACTGGCAGGAATGGGATTAATCGCCTTACATTCGGCACATTTTTCCAAGGTTATGAAGCGACTGCTTGGAACATCCATGACACTCAAGTGGAAGCATGGAGAGCAGGAAAAACTCTGGTGTCTGATGCCGACACATCCGATTGCCACCGGGATTCCCGAAAAGATAGAGATTCCCAAGGAGGAGATGTACGGGGAATACTTTGATATTCCAAAGCCGGACGATGTGATTTTTGCCGGATGGTTTTCGGGTGGACAAGTATTTAGGAGCGGCTGCACCTTCACGAGAGGACTCGGAAAAATCTTCTATTTTCAGCCGGGGCATGAGGAGTATCCGATTTATCAGATGCCGGAGATTCAACAAATTATTACAAACGCCGTACGTTATTGTGCACCGGCGCTTTCAAAGAGAAAGAATTTAACATGTGAAGAAGTGAAATAAAGTAAAAAATGAGTGAGAGGTACTGTGTAACAGCAATTTTTCTCTCCAAGAGCTGCATAAAAAATCGCACCACAACGTGATTTTTATCCGTTGCGGTGCGATTTGCCTTTTTATGCATCTGCTTCATTCTGCCATTTTTCAAACTTCTCAAGTACTGCATCGTAGGTGCGCTTGGAGATATCCGGGAGTTCGTCGCCCCAGCTCTTGGTTGCAGCTTTATAGCCGTCCTTGAAAGCGTTCAAAAGAAGCTCTGCCTTGCTGGTGTCATTTCCGGATAAAGCCTTGGCGAAATCAAGAATACGGTCAGAGGTCTGTTCAACACCCCAGTAGCCGTCTTCAGAGATATCTTCTTTCGCCTGTGCAATCTCATCATCGGTGAGCAGGCTGTTTCCGTTCTCGTCGGTGAAATTACCCTTTGCAAGGAAATGCCAGATGGAATCCGGATCTGAGTCTGAACTTGAGTTTGCGGAAGCGATGACAGCGCCCTGCTTGGTCATCATCTTCTCAACGAGAGAGCGAAGCTGTGAGGTGCGCTCCTCGGCGTCAGCTTTTAATTTGGCTACTAAATCGGCATTGTAAATCTTCTTTGTGGTGTCTGTCTTAGTGGTGTCCTGATTGGATTTCTCATAAATGACACCTGTATCATTCTTCTTGTCGGCAGAAGCTGTCGTGTCGGTTCTGGTCTCAGAAGCCTTCTTTGTCGATTCTGTCGTCTGATAAGATGTGGTCTGATTGTTTACAGCATTAATATCCATAAAAATTCCCTCCATTCCATGGAATCTGAATTGGGGATGCATCCGTGCAATCCCATAGTTCCTAAGTCTTATATCGGAACTTTGGAAAAAAATGTTTAGATGGAATTGACCTTTTTTGCCTGAAATGGTAAGATAATAGTAGGATTGTATACAAAAAACATCAAAAATACATGGAGACACAGAAAATGAAAGATATTTCCGTGAAAGCTCTGGCGAAGATTAATCTGGGGCTTGATGTAGTACGAAGACGTGAGGACGGATACCATGAGGTCCGGATGGTAATGCAGACAATTCACCTGTTTGACCGGCTCGAGATGGCAAAAAATTCTTCCGGAGAGATTTCAATTACAACAAATCTTTCGTTTTTGCCGACAAACCGGAATAATCTGATATACCGTGCGGCAGAACTTCTGAGAGAGGAATTTCAGATTAAAGACGGACTTACCATTAACCTTCATAAGCACATTCCGGTTGCGGCAGGCATGGCAGGCGGAAGCACAGATGCAGCAGCCGTTTTATATGGCATGAACCGGATGTTTGATCTGGGATTAAAACGGGAAGAACTGATGGAACGGGGCGTTAAGATTGGCGCAGATGTTCCGTACTGCATTATGCGGGGAACCGCACTTGCGGAGGGAATCGGAGAGAAGCTTACCGCACTTCCACCGATGGTGAAATGTCCGGTACTGATTGCAAAGCCGCAGATTAGCGTTTCGACCAAGTTTGTCTACGAGAATCTCAGACTGAATGATAAGACCGTGCACCCGGATATTGATGCACTTGTGGAAAATATCAGAAAGAAAGATTTAAATGCTGTGGCGTCTGAGATGGGAAATGTGCTTGAGACGGTGACAATTCCGAATTATCCGGTCATTGCGCAGATAAAAGAGCATATGTTAGAGCAGGGAGCTGTCGGTGCAATGATGAGCGGAAGCGGTCCTACCGTGTTCGGACTTTTTGAGGACGGAGATACCGCTGTGGCTGCATATGAGAAGATGAAAGAGTCGGGACTTGCCAAACAGGTATATCTGACCAGTATTTATAACAATGCACGATAAGAATTGAAAGGGAGAAGAAAATGACAGAAGATTTGACACTGAACATGAATGCCTATCTTCCGTTGCGGGATGTTGTATTTAATACTTTGAGGGAGGCAATTTTAAAAGGGGAATTACAGCCGGGCGAGAGGCTGATGGAGTTACAGCTTGCGTCCAAGCTTGGAGTCAGCCGTACGCCGATTCGTGAGGCAATCCGTATGTTAGAGCAGGAAGGCTTAGCGGTAACTGTGCCGAGAAAAGGTGCCGAGGTTGCCAAAATGACCGAGAAGGATATGGAGGATGTCTTACAGGTGCGGGAGGCACTTGATGAACTTGCAGCGTCCATTGCCTGTGAGCTGATGACGAAGGAAGAATTAGAGGAACTGCGCGGCGCAATGCGCGAGTTTGAACTGTCGACAAAGACAAAAGAAATCAAACGCATTGCCCAGGCGGACGTGGACTTCCACGACATCATTTACCGCTCGACGGATAATCCGAAACTTGTCAGCCTCTTAAATAACCTGCGGGAGCAGATGTACCGCTACCGCGTGGAATATCTGAAAGATGAAAAGAATTACCCGATTTTGATGAGCGAACACAGTGAGATTGTGGAGGGATTGCAGAATAAAGACAAGGCGCGTGTGACCGCCGCAATGCACAAACATGTCAAAAATCAGGTAGTAGCGGTCAAGGAAATTATCAGAGAGCAGGAATAGATTTTTACAAAAACGGAAATAAATAAGGAACAGAAATCAAAAAAGGATAAGCAGTGATGCTTATCCTTTTTTGATGTGAAAGCAAGCGGGAAACGGAGAAAAGAAATGCAGGAGAAGACACCGGTTACACGAACACTCGAAGAAAACATTGCGCATATGGAAGAACTGTTTGCCGTGTGTGATGACATCAAGAAGAAAAAGTTCTGTCTGGGAAAATGCATGGATGTGCCGTGCTATCTGACTTTTATTGAAGTTTCGGTGGACATGGGAACCTCAAGCCTTGGGGAGCTGCTCAGGTATTTTAACACGTTAGAGCGGGATAAAATCTACGAGGCACTCGAAAAAAATGCGCTCGGTGTATCGGATGCAACTTATTTTGAGAGTATCGAGGAAGCAGCGGACGGACTGTTGACCGGAGAGTGCATCCTGTTTGTGGAAGGGTTTGACAAGGCAGTGAAAATCCCGGATGACGGCTATCCTTCTATGGGAATCAACGAGGCAGTGTCGGAGAAGGTCATCCGTGGTTCGAGCGAAGGATTTTCCGATTCGGTAAAGCAGAATGCGGCGCTGATACGAAAAAGAATCCGTTCTCCAAAGGTGAAAGTGAAGGAAATTAAGGCGGGCGTGCGTTCTAAGACAAATGTCTACCTTGTTTATATGGAGGACTTGATTTATCCACAGGTGCTCACGGAGATAGAGAGACGGCTTTCAGATTTTGAGGTGGACGGGGTCTTAGACAGCGGCGTGTTAGAGCAGCTTGCGGAAGAAAAATGGTATTCGCCGTTTCCGCAGTTTCAGACGACGGAGCGTCCCGACCGTGCGGCAATGTCGGTGCTTGAGGGGCGGATTATTCTGTTGTCGGACAACTCTCCGGTGGGACTGATTCTGCCGACCGATTATAACTCCTTTATCAGGACAAGCGATGATTATTACAACCGCTGGGAGGTTGCGAGTTTTGCAAGAATTCTCCGGTATGTGGCATCCTTTTTTGCGATGACATTGCCGGGATTATATTTGGCGGTCACGAATTTCCACACGCAGATTCTGCCGACGTCTCTGATGCTTTCCTTTGCGGAGGCGAGGGCAGGCGTGCCGTTTCCAGCGGTGGTTGAGGTACTTATCATGGAATTATCCTTTGAGCTCTTACGGGAGGCGGGAGTGCGGCTGCCCGGCGCGATGGGAAATACGATTGGAATCGTGGGAGGCTTAATCATCGGACAGGCGGCGGTGGAGGCAAATCTGGTGAGCTCGATGGTGGTCATTTTGATATCATTTACAGCGCTATGTTCCTTTGCAATTCCAAATGAGGAATTTGCATCGGCATTCCGCCTGCTAAAGTTCTTCTTTATCGCGGTCTGCGCATGGCTTGGATTCTTTGGACTTTTGGCAGGACTTTTGTTTGTGCTGCTTCATCTTTCCCACTTAAAGAGCTTCGGCATCCCTTATATGATGCCGTTTGTAGGCGCAGATGTGACGGATTATGAGGATGAGCGGGACTTTTTGTGGCGGCTTCCGATGCGGGAATTAAAAAAACGTCCCATTTATGCCAGACGGGATAAGCGCATCAGGCTGCGATTCTTTGGGGAAAGGAAGAAAAAATAATGTTTTCGGATAATAACAGAATCTCCGGGCGTCAGGCGTTCCGGATTCTTACCTATGACCTGCTTGGGGCGGGAAGCCTGCTTGTCCCCGGGATTCTTGCAAATCGTGCGGGCTGTGACGGGATTTTTTCCATCGGGCTTGCGGTGGTGTTTGCACTTTTTTATGTAAAGGTGCTATCAGGAGTCCTTGCTGACAAGAAGCAGGACACGTTTGGAACTTATCTTGAGAGACGGCTTGGAAAAGTGGCGGGAAAAACAGTTTCAATTTTGTATGTCGTCTACTTCATCCTGCTGGCGGGATATGTGGCATATCATTTTACAAACATCATTTTAAAATATCTTCTACGGGAGGAGAGTTTTCTGTTAATTCTTTTTATTCTGGTGCTTCTCGCTGCCTACGGGCTTTCTGGTGGTCTTGAGGGAAGAGCGCGCGCTTATGAAATTCTGTTCTGGTTTGTGATGGCGCCGTTGTTTTTGATGCTTCTCTCTGCACTGGATGAAATCAGTGTGGATTACTGGACACCGGTTGTGACTGCGGCGCCGCTTTCCGTGCTTGGGGGCGCATGGGAGGTGTTCTGCTGGCTGTCGTTGGTATTTTTGCTGCTCTTTTTGGGCGGATCGGTCAAAAAACAGCAGATACTGGTGCGTGCAGGGCGGTGGGCAGTGCTTTTTGCAGGCATTTTATATGCGGTGCTGTATCTGATTCTGCTAGGAATCTTTGGAAAAAATACGCTCTCCGTGATGGAATATCCGGCGGTCACAATGATGAGCACGATAAAAATAACCGGCGGCTTTTTAAAGAGGACAGATGCTTTCATGCTTGCCATCTGGTTTTTCACGCTGTTTGCACTGCTTGGAGGCACGGCATTTTACGGCGGAAATCTGCTTTCGGACCTTTTCGGGAAAAAATCGGCGTGGGGAGGAAAATATGGATTTTTCATTCTTGTGGCGGCATTTGCGCTGGCAGAAGTTTTTTATCACTCAAAAACACTCTGCACGTACTTTGAAATCTGCTTTCAGACTGTGATGACGCTGTTTGTAGTACTTGTTCCGGTGCTGTTGTGGATGCTCGGGGGAAGGAGGCGCGCATGAAAAAAAGAAATTATTTCGGGGGACTGCTGTTGCTTGCGATGACGTTTTTTCTAAGCGGATGCACGACGGCGGAGCTTGAGGACAGGAGCTTTCCGATTGAGCTTGCGGTGGATGATACGGCGGATTTCGGGCTCAAGTGGCTGAACGAAGAGCAGTCCGGCAGCAAGTATACCGACTATAACCATTTAAAGGTGCTGTTAATCGGAGAGGATTTTCTCTCGGATGAAAAAAAGATGCAGGAGCTTTTGGATTTGCTGGAACAAAAACCGGATATCCCGCGCAATACCTATGTGCTTGCTGCGAAGGATGCCGGAAAAATCATTGAACTTGGGCAGGAGACGGGTACCTATCTGGAGCAGTTGATTGAAAATTCTTCGCTGATGGAAAAAGAGGCATATCCGACGATTGGAACGCTCTATGCGGAGCAGGAAAACCGGGTCGAAACCCTGTTTTTGCCGTATGTGGAGCTTCGGGACAGTCTCCCGGTCATTACCGGCTATTATGCCTGGGTGCGCGGGGAAGCAGCAGGAAGAGTTGATGCAGCAACGGCGCTGCTTTCGGCATTTACGGCGGGAAATGTGGAAAGCTATACATTACAGCTTGGGCAGAGTGATTTTATCCGGCTCTGGGATATCCAAAGTGCAATGACGATTGTAGAGAATGAGATTGAAGTCAATATTTCGTGCAAGGGAGAAATTCTGACAGAAAACGAAACGAGCGAAGAAAAACTCTGCGATTTGGCGAAACAGTATCTAAACGAGACCGCAGAGTACGCAAGGGAGCACTACGGGGTGGATGTGACAAACAGCTACCGGAAGCTTGGAGGCTATAACCGCGCCCTTTATTTTAAACATCAAAAGGAGCCGGAGGCGTACGAAAAAGAGATGGCGATTGTTTACGGGCTTCAAATTACATGAGTCAATCAGTGACATAAATCAGTGCTGCCTGTATAAAAAGAAAAAATTCGGGAATATTCCTCTTAGAATAAGAAGGAGGAAGTTCCCGGATGAAAAAGGATTGGATCAGGCAGACTGGATACATAGCAGGCATGACCGTGGTGACGGCGGTGTTGTTTCTTGGCGGAATTAAAATCAGACAGCAGAGTTTGCAGCAGGGAATCGCAGAAAAAATATTGAGATTTCATGTGCTTGCGGCAAGTGATACGAAGGAAGACCAGGAATTAAAATTAAAGGTGCGGGATGCTGTCGGTGTTTATATGGAAGAGGAACTTGCAGATGCTTTGAATAAATCTGAGAGCGAGGAGCTTGTGCGGCTGCATTTAGGAGAAATCGAAGCGGTTGCAGAGCAGACGATAAAAGAGGCGGGCTATGATTATCCGGTGACGGCATCTTTAGCGTATGTGGAATTTCCGGAAAAGACCTATGGAGCGTATGTGTTCCCGGCGGGCACCTATGAGGCACTTGAGGTTGTCATCGGGGAAGGAAAAGGGCATAACTGGTGGTGTGTGATGTACCCGAACCTCTGCTTTTCGGGGAGTGTGTATGAAGTCGTGGATGAGGAGGCAGAGGAACGGCTGCGGGAAGTTTTAAGTACGGAGGAATATGAAGCGGTATTTTCCTCCGGGAATGTAAAGGTGGAGTGGAAAAGTCTGGCGTTTTTTAAGGAGCTGGTTTCAGATTTGAAATAGGGCTTGCATCCCCGGAAAAAAGCAGTTAATATAGTGCATGAAACTTGAAAGCGCAGCAGTCTGTGTACAATCACAGGAACAAAAGGAGAAACATGACAAAGGAAGTACTTGTAACCATCAGCGGCTTACAGTTTGCAGAGGACAGGGAGAACGAGGAGGCAGTGGAGATTATTACTGCCGGAGATTACTATAAAAGAAACGGAAAGCACTACATCGTGTATGAGGAAGTGACTGAAGGATTTGATGCGCCGACCAAAAACATTATCAAAATGTCGGCAGACAAGATGGACATCACCAAATCCGGCACGAACAGTGTTCATATGATGTTTGAGAAAAACCGCAAAAATATGTCCTATTATTATACGCCATACGGGAGTCTCTTAATCGGAATTGATGCGACAAATATAGATATCAAGGAAACAGAAGACAATATTGATGTGAAGGTGGATTATAATCTCGAAATCAACTATGAACATATGGCAGACTGCTCCATTACGATGAACATCCGCCCGAGAGGCGTCGGAGAATTTCATATCTAAATTTAAAGAAACACGAATAAAAAAACGCTGAGGTCGAATGAAGACTTCAGCGTTTTTTGGGATGAAAAATTATTTATTTTTTGCAGCTTTCTTGGCGGCTTTCTTTGACTGCTTTTCGGCATCTAACTGCTTCTTCTCAGCCTCAAGCTGTGCATTTGCCTTGGTTGCCTTCTCTCTGAGGCGGGTGCGCCAACTTTTCTTGCCTTCCGGCTTCTCAAGCGGTCCGCGAAGACCTGCAACTTTCGTGATATAGATGCCGCTCACAGTAGCTTTGACTTCCTTCTTAACCGGAATCATATCAAAGATGGCGTCATCTGCAATTAAAGACATTACTCTTGGACCAACCTTTGCTTTTACAATCGGCATCTTGGAACGGCGCATCAGCTTTGGTGTCTGGTCAAGAACCGCCTGCGGCAGACCCGAATCCATCAGCTTCATCCGTTTCTTGTCGATAATGAGCATTGTGACAGTCTGGGCAGCAGCGGCAAGCTGCTCGTCCTGCTCAGCTTTTTTCTTCTGAGCTTTTTTTCCGAGAAAATATAAAACAACCATAGCGATAATCAGTATGGCGACGATCACAAGCAAGACAATCGTAATTTTACTCATAAATAACATCCTCCGTCATGAAATAGAATCTGCGTTTAATTGTAGCATTGATTTTTCCAAAAAGCAATTGCCGCCAATAAAGTTTTGGGAAAACTTTGTGAAACTTTTTTAAAAACTTTGGCGGATGCCTTTTATTTTGGCTAAAACTGTGTTATGCTAGTAAAGTTAGACGAAAAGAATCGTCTGGATAGAAAGGTAATAAGAGATGAAAAAGAGATTAGTTGCGTTGCTGCTTTGTGCAATGACTGCGATGACAGCAATGGCAGGATGTGGTAGCAAAGAGGGAGAATCAGTGGGAACAGAGAGCACTGAAAATTCAGGGGCAGATGTGTCCGGTACCGGAATCGGAAGCAGCGAAGTATCCTATGAGAATTATGTGAGTGTTGATTTTGATTTGAATCCGGAGGAGCTTGTAACATTATGTGATTACAGCGCAATTCCGGTCGAACTGACAGAAGACTATACGGTTGATGACGGCGATGTTTCCGATTATTTTGCACAGTTCTTTTCTTCCCAAGGACCATTTTACACCGCAGATGACACGAAGACAACTGTAGAAGAAGGCGATATCGTAAATGTCGATTACGTCGGAAAATTAGACGGAGAGGCATTTGAGGGCGGTACTGCTGAAAACCAGAACATCGATGTTTACAACAACTGTGCGGCAGGCGGCTCTAGCAGCTACATTGATGGATTTACCGATGGCTTAAAGGGTGCATCCGTAGGAGATGTGATTGACTGTAATGTAACTTTCCCGGATGAATATCCGAACAATGAAGACCTTGCCGGAAAAGAGGTTGTATTTACCTTTACCGTCAACTCCATTCAGAAGGAAGTGACCTTAGAGGAAGTGGATGATACGTTTGCAAAGGACTATTTCCAGGCTGAATCCGTAGATGCGCTGTATGAAAACATTAGACAGTACCTTGAGCAGAACGCGGAATCTTCAAAGGAGAGCGCAATTTATACTGCAATGCAGGATTATCTGCTGGCAAACTGTACCGTGGATGTGCCGGAGGATTATCTTGAGGCGAGAACCTACAACTTAAAACAGCAGTTTATTGCAAACAACTGCAATGGTGATGAGAGTCAGCTTGAAAGCTACTTAAGCACCTATTATGGACTGACCGTAGAGGAAGCAGAAGAGCAGTGGAAAGACATAATGACAGAAAACATCAGCCTGGAGTTAATTATGCAGGTCATCTGTGATGAAATGGGAATCGAGGCAGACGAGAGTGGCTTCCTTAGCTATGTCAATAATATTGTTACAAACAACAGTTTTGATTCAGAGAAAACCTTATATGAAACCTACGGCTATGGCGATGCTGACTGGGGAAAGAAATATTTTGAAGTTATTTACCGTGGAAACCTTGCGTTTGATGAGTTAAGACAGACTGCTGTCGTTACCGTAAAAGAACCGGCTGAGGACACGGAGTCCGTAGAAACTACGGAAGAACTTGATGAAGACACAGAGAGTGCCGGGGATACACAGGCGGAATAAATTTTAAAATTAATAAAGATTTTTTGAAAAGGGATTGGAGGAAAGATTATGGATTTGGTAAATGTCAGAGAGTTATTCCGGGAACGGGAAAAGTATGTGGATACGACCGTGACGATTGGCGGATGGGTCAGAAGCAACCGTAATTCCAAAAATTTCGGGTTTATCGTTGTAAATGATGGTACGTTTTTTGAGCCGGTACAGGTGGTATATTCAGATGGACTTTCCAACTTTGCAGAGGTGGAGAAGATAAACGTAGGAGCTGCCATTATTGTAACAGGAAAGCTCGTAGAGACACCGGGAAGCAAGCAGCCATTTGAGATTCAGGCAGAAGAGGTTGTGGTAGAGGGAAGCTCTACACCGGATTATCCGCTTCAGAAAAAGAAGCACAGCTTTGAATATCTGCGCACAATTTCTCACTTACGTCCGAGAACCAACACTTTTGAGGCAGTGTTCCGTGTGCGCTCCCTGATTGCTTACGCAATCCACAAATTCTTCCAGGAGCGTGATTTCGTTTATGTGCACACGCCGTTAATCACCGGAAGCGACTGTGAGGGTGCCGGCGAGATGTTCCAGGTAACCACACTTGACCTTAAGGATGTTCCGAAGAATCCGGATGGAAGTGTTGATTACTCCAAGGATTTCTTCAATAAGCCGACCAATCTTACCGTAAGCGGACAGTTAAACGGCGAGACCTATGCAATGGCATTTAAGAACATTTACACCTTCGGACCGACGTTCCGTGCAGAAAATTCCAACACGACACGCCATGCGGCAGAGTTCTGGATGATTGAGCCGGAAATCGCATTTGCAGATTTGAAGGACGATATGGTGCTTGCTGAGAGCATGTTAAAATATATCATCAACTATGTATTAGAGAATGCACCGGAAGAGATGGCATTTTTCAACAGCTTCATCGACAAGGGACTCTTAGAGCGTCTGCACAACGTGGTAAATTCCGATTTTGCACACGTTACCTATACAGAGGCAATTGAAATCCTTGAAAAGCACAATGACAAGTTTGATTACAAGGTATCCTGGGGCTGTGATTTACAGACCGAGCATGAGCGCTATCTGACAGAGGAAATCTACAAACGTCCGGTATTCGTGACCGATTATCCGAAGGAAATCAAGGCATTCTATATGAAACTCAACGAGGACGGAAAGACCGTGGCAGCCGTTGACTGTCTCGTACCGGGAATCGGTGAGATTATCGGAGGAAGCCAGAGAGAGGATGATTACGAGAAGCTTTTAGCGCGTATCAATGAACTAGGACTCAAAGAAGAAGATTACAGTTTCTATCTTGATTTGAGAAAATATGGCTCTGCAAGACACGCCGGATTTGGTCTGGGATTCGAGCGCTGCGTGATGTATCTGACCGGTATGTCAAATATCCGTGATGTCATCCCGTTCCCAAGAACCGTAAATAACTGCGAATTATAGAAAATGGACAAGCCGGGGCCTGTTTTATGGGTTCCGGCTTGTTGTGCTTTAGGGGAAATGATAGACCTGGCAGGGAGGAGAAAGTAATGAGATATTGTCTGGAAAATGAAACGCTGCGCGTGGAGATTGATACGCACGGAGCAGAAATCAAATCCGTTGTGCGAAAGGAAGATGATACGGAGTACATGTGGAACGGCGATCCGAAGTACTGGGGACGCACGTCGCCGGTGTTGTTTCCGTTTGTCGGTGCTGTCCGTGACAAGGAATACCGCCATGAGGGAAAAACATATGCGATGGGACAGCATGGATTTGCGCGCGATATGGAATTTGTGCGGATAGAAAACGAAGAGACAGAGCAGGAACATAAACTGCAAATGTGGTTTGCACTAGAATCAAATGAGGAGACGTTGCAGAAATATCCGTTTGCGTTCCGCCTTGAAATCGGTTATGAACTTTCGGAAGATAAGATTACTGTGCACTGGAATGTAAAGAATCCGGGGGATGAGACGATGTATTTTTCCATCGGAGCACATCCGGCATTTCGCTGTCCGATTCGCGGAGAGGTAGATAAGACGGGATACGGACTTCATTTTGAGGGGCTTAAGGAGCTGCATCATCATGGAAATACACCGGATGGCATGGCGGTGATGGAGGATGAGGTGCTGCCGCTTATGGATGGAAACGTATTTTTTAAACCAGGATTTTTTGACAAGTGCACCTATATGGTCGAAGGAAAACAGACCGGAGAGGTTTCACTTCTTGATACGGACGGAAAGCCTTATGTGACCGTTTCATTTGACGCGCCGTTATTTGCCGTGTGGTCACCGGAGAAAAAGGATGCACCGTTTGTCTGCATCGAGCCGTGGTACGGAAGATGCGACGCAGTGGATTTTGCCGGAGACTTAAAAGAACGCGATTACGAGCAGACACTTGCGGCAGGAGCCGGATTTCAGGCAGAATACCGGATGAAATTCCGGTAATAGGAAGGTCAGACGGCTCATACAATGGAGTATATCTGTTTTGGGAGCGTGACCGTTATGAATCTGCAAAGAAAATTAAAGGCGAGGGATGAAAAGGGCAGCCCTGCGGCTGCGGTCGGAACCGCCGTGTTTGTCATGTTTGTCATCAGCGGATTGTTACTGCTTTTTCTCGCAATGCTTCTTTATAAAATGGAATTGAGCGAGGCTGTGGTAAAAATCGGCATTGTGGTCATCTATGTGATTTCGGGTGTTGCAGGAGGCGTGATTGCCGGAAAAATGCGGGGAGAACAGAAGTTTTTATGGGGACTTACCGCAGGAATCGTTTATTTTGCGGTGTTGTTTCTGGTTTCTTTTGCGGTGCAGAAGGGAATGCCCGAAGAGCCGGTGAAGATTTTTACCACACTTGTTCTCTGTGGAGCGTCCGGAATGGCAGGCGGAATGATTGGCTGAGAGAATGAAAAAAGTACTTCCCATAATGAAAAAGGTGTGATATACTAAACAAGTTAATAGAATCGTGCGTAAAAGGGTACATAAAAGCGCGGAGAGAATGGAGGATAAGCAATCATGAAACATGTGAAGACATTAAATACCAAGAGATTACAGAACACAATGAAGAAGGGTGGATGTGGTGAGTGCCAGACATCCTGCCAGTCTGCATGCAAGACATCCTGCACAGTAGGAAACCAGACTTGCGAAAACAATAAATAAGCAGCTTTTTACGAATAAAAAGCCTTTTACAAACGACCGTTCGCGCAGCGTGCGGTCATTTGTACGTTATAGCGAACCTTAAAAGAAGAAGGAATTAAGTTAGAAAGAGAGGAAATATTATAGTGGTTCATCAGTATAAGAACAACGGCTATGATATTGTTCTGGATGTAAACAGCGGAGCAATTCATGTAGTGGATGATGTCACTTATGATGTCATCGCCCTGTATGAGAATCACTCCGCAGAGGAGATTGCCGCAGAATTAGCAGGCAGATACGATACAGAGGAGATTGCAGAGGCAATCGAAGAGGTGCAGGCGTTAGTAGACGCAGAAGAGCTTTTCACAAAGGACGTCTATGAGAACTATATCATGGATTTTAAGAAACGTCCTACGGTTGTAAAAGCACTTTGCCTGCATATTGCACATGACTGTAACCTTGCGTGCAGATATTGTTTTGCAGAAGAGGGAGAGTACCATGGAAGAAGGGCACTGATGTCCTTTGAAGTCGGAAAGAAAGCACTTGATTTTCTGATTGCAAATTCCGGTCAGAGAAGAAATCTCGAAGTGGATTTCTTTGGCGGAGAGCCGCTTATGAACTGGCAGGTAGTAAAAGACCTGGTTGCATACGGAAGAGAGCAGGAGAAGCTTCACGATAAGAAGTTCCGTTTTACTTTGACGACAAACGGTGTGCTTCTCGACGATGAAGTGATGGAGTTCTGCAACCGCGAGATGGGAAATGTCGTATTGAGCATTGACGGACGAAAGGAAATACATGACAAGATGCGCCCGTTCCGCAAGGGAGCCGGAAGCTATGATTTAATTGTTCCGAAGTTCCAGAAATTTGCAGAAAGCCGCAATCAGGACAAGTATTACGTAAGAGGAACTTTTACCCGCAATAATCTTGATTTCTCAGAAGATGTCTTACATCTTGCAAATTTAGGATTTAAGCAGATTTCGGTGGAGCCTGTTGTAGCAGAGCCGACAGAGCCGTATGCGCTCAAAGAAGAAGACCTGCCGCAGTTATTTGAACAGTATGACAAGCTTGCAGCAGAGATGGTAAAACGGCATAAAGATGGAAAAGATTTTAATTTCTTCCATTTTATGATAGATTTAGAGGGCGGTCCATGTGTGGCAAAACGTCTTTCCGGCTGCGGTTCCGGTACAGAGTACCTCGCAGTGACACCATGGGGCGATTTCTATCCATGTCACCAGTTCGTAGGAAACGAGAAGTTCCTTCTGGGAAATGTGGATGACGGCATCGTAAAGACAGAGATTTGTGATGAATTCAAATGCTGCAATGTCTATGCGAAAGAAAAATGCCGGAACTGTTTTGCAAAATTCTATTGCAGTGGTGGATGTGCGGCAAATGCGTACAATTTTACCGGAGATATCTGCGGAACTTATGATATTGGCTGTGAGCTCCAGAAGAAGCGTGTGGAGTGTGCCATTATGATTAAGGCAGCACAACAGGACGAGGAATAGCAGCAGAGAGAACACGAGAATTATTGGAGGTAGAAACATGAAAAAGGGTAAATCAGCAGGGATTCTGATTTTAATCCTTGCCATTTTAGCAGGACTTACCTACTACACATCGCTCATCCTTTCTTCCACCGGTACCGGTGAGAACATGAGTATTCCGCTTGGACTTGATTTGTCCGGCGGTGTGTCTATTACCTACCAGGTAATGGATGAGAACCCAAGTTCAGAAGATATGAGCGATACGGTGTACAAGCTGCAAAAGCGTGTAGAAAGTTACAGTCTGGAAGCAACCGCTTACCAGGTTGGAGATGACCGTATCACGGTTGAAATTCCGGGTGTGACAGATGCAAATGCCATCTTAGAAGAACTTGGAAATCCGGGTTCCCTGGAATTTCAGAAGCCGGATGGAACGGTATTTATGACCGGAGACCAGATTGCAGATGCACAGGCAGTGACACGTACCGATAACTATGGAAACAAAGAATATGTGGTACAGCTTACCATGACAGACGATGGCGCTGAGATTTTCTCAGAAGTGACCGGAGAATATGTCGGAAAAAAACTTGCCATTGTTTACGATGGAGAGACCATCAGTGACCCGGTTGTAAATCAGAAAATCAGCGGAGGAAGCGCTGAAATCTCCGGACAGAGCACCTATGAAGAGGCAAATGCGCTGGCAACACAGATTCGTATCGGTTCCCTTTCCTTACAGTTAGAGGAATTAGAGTCAAGTGTTGTAGGTGCACAGCTCGGAAGCAATGCCATCGCATCCAGCTTAAAAGCAGGCGCCATTGGTCTTGCACTGGTTGTTCTTTTCATGATTGTGATGTATGGAATTCCGGGTGTGGCAGCGTCTCTTGCCCTTGGTGTCTATACAACACTTGTAATTTCAACGGTTTATCTGTTTGAGGTAACGCTTACCCTTCCGGGTATTGCCGGTATCATCCTTGGTATCGGTATGGCGGTGGATGCAAACGTCATTGTATTCTCCCGTATCCGTGAGGAGATTGCAGCGGGCAAATCTGTTCTGACTGCAATGAAGATTGGATTCCAGAAGGCATTGTCTGCAATCCTTGACGGTAATATCACTACCTTTATCGCAGCCCTTGTGCTGATTGCACTTGGTTCCGGTACGGTAAAGGGATTTGCTTACACCTTGATGATTAGTATTATCTTCTCTATGTTCACTGCACTTATAGTAACAAGATGGATTCTCTACGCAATGTATGGCATTGGAATCCGCAATGAGAAGTTTTACGGAAAAGCAAAAGAGCGTAAGGTTATCAATTTTATTGGAAAGAAAGGCATTTTCTTTACCATTTCCATCGTGGTTATTGCAGCCGGATTTATCGGAATGGGCGTTCACAAGGCAAAGGACGGAAATGCATTAAATTATGGTCTTGACTTTGTCGGCGGAACTTCCACAACCGCAGATTTCGGAAAAGATTATACGATTGAAGAAATCGAAAATGAGATTGTTCCTTCCGTTGCAGAGTTAATCGGCGACAAGAACATCCAGACGAATAAAGTAGAAGGAACTACCCAGATTACAATTAAGACACGTTCACTTGAGCTTGAAGAGCGTGAAGCACTCTATACGCTTCTTGAGGAACAGTTCGGTGTCGAGGAGTCTACGATTACCTCACAGAACATCAGCTCCACCATCAGTGGTGAGATGCGTTCTGACGCATTTGTTGCTGTGCTTGTGTCCGCTGTATGTATGTTAATCTATATCTGGTTCCGCTTTAAGGATATCCGCTTTGGTGCAAGTGCCGTGTTAGCATTGCTTCACGATGTACTTGTGGTACTGACCGTTTATGCGCTGTCCCGACTCTCTGTCGGAAGTACCTTTATCGCATGTATGCTGACCATTATCGGTTACTCCATCAATGCGACCATCGTTATCTTTGACCGTGTCAGAGAGAACCTTGCAAAGCTTCCGGGCAAACAGACCAAAGAGATGCTCGCAGAAGTGGCAAACAAGAGTGTTACAGAGACACTTTCAAGAAGTATCAATACCACAATTACAACCGTAATCATGGTATTCATGCTGTATGTATTTGGTGTGACAAGTATCCGTGAGTTCTCCATCCCATTACTTGCCGGTATGGTATGCGGTGCTTATTCTTCTACCTGTATCGCAACAGAGCTGTGGTACGTGATGAAGGTACACTTTGGAAAGAATAAAGTAAAATAAATGAGCAGGAAAAACGCGGCGCAAAAAAGATGCGCCGCGTTTTTTTATGCATGGAGGTAAAATGAAATTACTGTGGATTTATCTGCTGGTTATGAATGTGTTTGGGCTGCTTTTGATGGGAATGGACAAGCAGAGGGCAAGAAAAAAGCTGTGGAGGATTCCCGAAAAACATCTGTTTTTGTGCAGCCTGCTCGGTGGAAGTATTGGAACCTGGGCGGGGATGTATGTGTTCCGGCATAAGACAAAGCACTGGTATTTTGTGGTCGGGATGCCGCTTATCTGCGTGCTTCAGGCAGCGATTGCACTGGGAGTCTGGTATGGATTCTTCCATTAGAATTTATCGGTGGGGCTAATGGAATTATAAGGAAAAGTGATATATGATTTTGGATTTATAATTGCCAAATATAAAAAACTATCCTATAATGAAATGTAGGTTGAAAAGACAAATGTTTTTCAGAGAAAGACAGACTATAAAACCGTATTGCGTGAAACGCAGGGAAGGAGATTTTATTTCATGTATACGTTAGAGGATATTAAGGCAGTGGATGCAGAGGTGGCAGATGCCATTACTGCGGAGTACGACAGACAGAACAGCCACATCGAGCTGATTGCATCCGAGAACTGGGTAAGCCCGGCAGTGATGTCAGCAATGGGAAGTGTTATGACCAATAAATATGCGGAAGGATATCCGGGAAAGCGCTACTATGGTGGCTGCGAGTGCGTGGACGTTGTGGAGGAGCTTGCAAGAGAGCGCGCAAAGAAGCTGTTTGGCTGCGATTATGTCAATGTACAGCCTCATTCCGGTGCACAGGCAAACATGGCAGTACAGTTTGCAATCCTTGAGCCGGGTGATACCGTGATGGGAATGAACTTAGACCATGGCGGACATTTAACACACGGAAGCCCTGTCAATTTTTCTGGACGCTATTTCCATATCGTTCCTTACGGCGTAAATGATGAGGGATTCATCGATTATGATAAAGTCATGGAAATCGCAATGGAGTGCAAACCGAAAATGATTATTGCGGGTGCTTCTGCTTATGCGAGAACGATTGACTTCAAGAGATTCCGTGAAATCGCAGATGCCTGCGGTGCCGTTCTGATGGTTGACATGGCACACATTGCAGGACTTGTGGCAGCAGGACTTCATCCAAGCCCGATTCCATATGCAGACGTTGTGACCACCACAACCCATAAGACACTGCGTGGACCGCGTGGCGGAATGATTTTATGCAATCAGGAAGTGGCAGATAAATATAACTTTAACAAGGCTGTTTTCCCGGGAATCCAGGGAGGCCCTTTAATGCACGTTATTGCAGCAAAGGCAGTCTGCTTTAAAGAGGCATTACAGCCGGAGTTTAAGGTTTATCAGCAGGGAATCATCGACAATGCACAGGCACTTTGCAAGGGTCTGTTAAATCGTGGTATTAAGATTGTTTCCGGCGGAACGGATAACCACCTGATGTTAGTAGACCTTACAAACTTCGACCTGACCGGAAAGGCAGTGGAGAAGTTATTAGATTCTGTCAACATCACCTGCAATAAGAATACGATTCCAAACGACCCGAAATCTCCGTTCGTGACCAGCGGTGTGCGTCTTGGAACCCCGGCCGTAACCTCAAGAGGCATGAACACGGAGGATATGGACCAGATTGCAGAGGCAATTGCACTCATGATTAAGGAAGGAGAGCCGGCAGCAGAGAAGGCAAGGGCAATTGTGAAATCCTTAACAGATAAATATCCATTGAAATAAAAGAGGAATTTTCATGAAAAAAATTGTGATGGTAACCGGGGGCGTGGAAACACTTGAGTACTTTACCCTGCGCATGGGCGAAACCTTTAAGAACCTGGGGTATGCAGTGTTTTATCTGGATTTAAAGGATGCAAAAAACAGTGCAAAGCGCGCGTGCAGGTTTATCAAACCGGGGGAAACAGCGCTTGTGACCTTCAATTTTGAAGGACTTGAAAAAGAGGAGGGCGTTTATCGGGAAGGACTCGGATACATCTGGGACTCCTACGGGATTCCCTGCTATAACATCGCGGCAGACCATCCGTATTATTATCATGACAGACTGAAGGAGCTTCCAAAGACCTACCGTCATATCAGTATTGACAGGGAGCAGGAAGCGTATTTTCACAAGTTTTATCCGGAATTTGAACACAGAGGTTTTTTGCCGCTGGCGGGGAGCATGCTTCCTGCCAGTGAGCTGTTTTCAGACGGAAAAGATTCTGAGGGCAGAACGATAGATGTCATTATGACGGGAAATTATACGCCCCCGTCTTTCTGCGAGCCATATATTCACCAGATTAATGAGGAATATGCGGCATTCTATCAGGGAATCATTGATGAACTGATTGAAAAACCGTGGCAGACGGTCGAGGAAGTGGCGCTCCGCCACTGCGAGCGGGAGATGGGCGAAAATGATTACAGGGATTTACGCCTTGCGCTTCACCGCATGATATTTATTGATTTGTATGTGAGAAATTACTGGCGTGGTGCCGCCGTGCGTGCGTTAGTGGAAGCGGGCGTGACAGTGGATGTCTACGGAAAAGGCTGGGAGGCGCTTGACTGTGGAAATAAGCAGATGCTTCACATTCATCCGCAGACGGATTCTGTTACCTGTTTACAGGAAATCAGCCGTGCAAAGATCTCTTTAAACGTTATGCCGTGGTTTAAGGACGGAGCACATGACAGAGTGTTTAATTCTATTTTAAACGGGGCGGTCAGTGTGTCGGATAAAAGCCGTTATTTATGCGAAGAACTTGCAGAAGGCGAAGGAGTCTGCTATTATAATTTATTAGAGACAGATGTCATGGTGCAGAAGGTAAAAGATTTGCTACAGGAGGAACAAAAGCGACAGGATATTCTTGCGAAAGGTATGTCAAAAGTGAAAGCAGAACATACCTGGGCAGCGCGGGCAAAGACGATTGCAGCGTGGATAGAGGAGGATGCCGCAAAGGCATAATGCAGGGGAAGTCTGAAAAATGAGATTTGTGCATGGACAAAAGAAGTGGAGTGGGATTTTCTTCATAATTATAGTCTGCTTATTGGGCGTACAACTGGAATACAATCAGGGGTTCGCCTATTTGTCGTATATTGAAGATGCACGTTTTTATGTCGCACAAAATTCTGCGGACGAAGGGAGTCCTCCCGGTGCATCGGATGAAATCCGCGAGACGGCATTTTTTAAGGCACTGGTGGCAAACGAGGACAGCAGTACCTGTTTTAATGCCGTAAACAGCCGCATGGCATTCGAAACCGCAAAGACAAGGCGGGGAAGCCCGTTTCGGTGGTTTGGACTGTCGGTTTTGGCAGTTTTGTCTGCGTTTTGCGCGCTAAAAAAAGAAGAAGGGCACATCAGAGGAAGAGAGCGCCCGACTGTTTCGAGTCTTGAGAAGATGATTGCTTATATCCATCACCAGGATGGGGAAAAAGCAGTAGCGATTCTGTTGTTATTTCTGAAAAAATTAGAGATGATAGGAGAATCCTGTAATGAAAGAAATTATCTTTGTAATTATAATTGCAGCAGCACTGATTGGAATTTCCGTCTGGAGCTGGTGGCTTGAAAACGGACCGGAATCCGTACAAAAGAAAGACAAAAAAGACAGAAACGGGGAAAGTATAAAATAACATAAAATGCCCTTTCGGGCGGGAGTAAGCCGGTGCGTGCGGCGGATAGAAAGCCGCATGTGCCGGAAAATGAGTTGGAAACGAGGAGCAATGAGGTTATGAAGAAGTATCAAAGATGGGTAGCACTGGCAATGGCTGCGGTTTTGACCGCTACGTCCCTACCACAGACGGCATTTGCAGAGACTGCGTCAGAGGAGGTCATAGAGACCGAGGCAGTTTTTGACGCCGAAGACACGGAAGCAGGAATGACCGAGGAGACCGAGGCGACCGAAGCAACCGAGAGTACCGAAGCCGGGGAAACCGGGGAGACGGAAGCAACCGAGAGTACAGAAGCCGGGGAGACGGAAGTAACCGAGAGTACCGAAGCCGGGGAAACTGAGGAGACGGAAGCAGCCGAAGCAGCTGAGAGCACCGAAATCAGTGAGACCGAGAGCACGGAAACCGAGGTAATCGAGGAGACTGAGAGTACGGAAACCGGGAGCACGGAAACTGAGGCGGTTGAGGAGACGGAGAGCACCGAAATCGTAGAGGTTACACCGGAAGACGATGATAAGTTCGCAAGACCGTGTATTGCATTAGAGGACGGGGTAGAGGTGCGGCAGCCGGAAGGAGACCATATGCTCTATTCGTTCAACCCGAAGAGGGACGGATGGTATCGCATCAAGGGAGAAAGTCTGAACGGACAAAAAATGTATGTCGACCCGGAAAAGACAGTTTACTACACGAAGAATTCTAACGGAAAGAGTGTGGAAAATGTATCTTCCATCAGCGCAGGTCTCTTTGAAGTTGGAACGAAAGTAGAACGCATGGTGTATCTGCGCGCGGATGAGCAGTATTATTTTTACTGCGGCCAGGAGGGTTCTAACCCTACTGCAACGCTTGACTATAAAGTGCAGGTGAAACAGGTAGATGTGGACCATATTGAAGTGATTCAGGCACCGACGGAACGTTCCTGTGGCTACATCGATTTTACCGGACTTAAGGTAAAAGTCTGGTATACCGACGGAAGTTCTTCCATCAGCGATATTTCTGCTAAAAATAATTACTCCGGTGAGTCTTATTTTTATATGGATATATTCGACTGGTCAAGACTTTTTGTGGAACAGCAGAAGGGTGCCCGTACTCTGGACTTTAAAGTACAGACTGCTTCCGTAGACGGAAAGGCATGGAGTGCAAACGGCGGAGATGGAGAATTCTCGGCGTTAAAAGACGGCACACATACTGTAAACTGTATTCTGGGCGAGTACATTTTAAATAACAATAACTCTAATCCGGATGATGGAACGTTAAAGAAAGCAAAAGAATATGCGTTTTCTTTTCCGATTACGGTGGCAAAAAATAACATTGCTTCCATCGAAGTGTTAGATGCAAAGACAGAATTTACACAAGGGTACAACGAATATCTTTCGGATATCCAGTTAAAGATTACTTATAATGACGGCACGCCGGAAAAAGTTGCAACATTTGATATGCCGTCCCCGAAGGATACGAATTGCCGTGCCTATTTGAAATATAAAAAAAACGGGAAAGAGGATACGATAGCCTCCATTGACTACTGGCTCAAATATGGAGGAAAACTCGGAAAAGCAACCGTATATGTAACCTATGGCAATGCGTCCACTACTTATGAGATTACGATTTCGGAAAATCCGTATCAGAAACTGGAAGTGACACCGGAACGTACCGTGCTATACACAGGCTGTGAATATGATGCGGGCGTGAAACATAATTATGGAGACCGTGTGACCGTTGATTCCTCACCAATTACACTTTATAAAAAGGATGGAACCAAGGAGAATTATGCGAACTGCTATAAGGTTTCCCAATACTGGAAAGCCGGAATTGAATATGGACTGAAATTAGACGGTGCAAGCTATGGATATGTGAGCAGCTACATTGCTGCCGGGGGAAAGACCGGAACAGCGACCGCTTATATGAAGATAAAAGGAGTTGAGACAACCTGGTCGGTAGAGATTAAGAAGAATCCGTATGACCATATCCGCATTGTAACGGAGCCGACGAAAAAGCAGTATGTGTCAAACAGCGAGTCCGCGCTGAATCTATCAGGACTTGTATTCTATGCCTACAAGGATAAGACGGAAAAATCAAACAATTACGACACATATAGTTATGATGAATATGTGAAAGCGAAAAAGGGATATTTCACAGGCAGCATGACCGAAGAAAAGTATGACCTCATGAGCCGGATGTTTGATACATATCTCGGCGAAGATGAATACATCAAGTATCTGGATAACGGAACGCATGAGATTTCAATTTATTTTATGGGACATAAGGCAACCTATAAAATTGAGGTGGCAGATAAGTTTGCAAATGCCCTTAATATTGAAAAACTGCCGGATGAGATACTTGGATATATCGGACAGTGCAGCCATACGGTGAGCAATTATGGAATGGAATTTACCATTACGACCGCCGGAAGCAGCAAGAAGTACCGCACATATAAAAACGGTCTGGAAGGATATGGAGACTGGAATGACATCAAGTCGGAGGTGACCGTTGATACATCGCAGATTAACTGGGATACACCGGGTGTCTATAACGTGACCGTAAGCTATAAAGGGGTAAGCGATACCTATGCGTATACCATCGAGGAAGCTCCGGTAAAAGAGATACAGCTTGAGGGAACTCTGAAAAAACCGGAAGTTTATGTTTATGAGACCGATGGAAAAGGGGCAGATTTATCGGGACTTACCGTAAAGCTTCTGTTTTCAGACGGAACATCAAAGAAGGTAAACCTTGGGGAAACATTAGATATATTCTATTATAATGGAGTAGACTTCTATCTGGAGAAGGAATGGAAGCAAAAGACAGGAACGAGTGCCACACTTGGAGAAAATGCAGTTATCATTTCTACCTGCGGCATATCGGTGGAGACAGAAGCGATTACCGTAAAGAGCAATCCGGTAAAATCAATTGGGGTGACAAAGAATCCGGATAACATACAGGGATGGGGAAAGGTGGATTTATACGGACTTTCCCTGAAAGTGACCTACGCGGATGGAAAAGCGGAGACACTTAAGATTACCGAACATAACTCTGAGGTGGAAGCAGCAAATTCCCTAGGCGGAGCGATTTCCGGTGAGTTTATTTATAACAGTGGAAAGGCTTACGAAAAGATAAAGCTTACCTATCAGAATGCTTTCTGCACGATTACAACAGATTCGGATATCAGTAATGCAAAGAGTACAGCGCTTACGAATGAGAGCAGCTTTACAGTTAGTCTGTCGCGGAGCGATTCGGTAAAAGTATATTCCTTTAAGCCATCCAAAACAGCAGACTATACGTTTGGATTGGAAAGCAATAAAAAAGAAAATATACGCATTGATTTGTACAATGCACAAAAAGTAAGACTAGATTATGGAGTGGGTTATAAAACCAATGTCCAGGCAAATTTACAGAAGGGCAGTACCTATTATATTGTTGTTTATAAAAACGACTGGAATGATACGGTGCATACGCTTGACTGCTATTTGAGTTCGACCTACGAAACCTTTTCAGAGGTTGCTGTGAAGTCGATAAAGGTTACAAAGCCGGTAAAAACAACCTGGTATGATTTTGAGTCAACCGGAAACATTTACATTGGCTCAGGCGGGGTATCGTTAGAGGGAACCGAGTACGAGATTACCTACGCAAATGGCTGGAAGAAAACGGAGACGGTAAGCAGCTCCTCAAGCAAGGTTCAGATTGGGGACAATACGCTTTCTGCATCATGGAAGTACACAGACGGAAACTATATCTCCAAGCGAAATGGCAATGTGCTGACCTATACCTGGGGCAGCCAGACATTCCCATTTACGGGAACCTTTGGAAAAACGACACCTGTAAAAGCGATAACCGTTACGGAGAATCCGTGGAAAACAACACCTGCTTATGAGTATGAGGTGGAAAATTCCCGGGATTTCCCGTCACCGCGTGGACTGAAACTGAAAATTGCGTACAGCGACGGAAGAACAGCGGATGAGGTTGTGTGGGACAACGACGACAGCACATACGAGCTGAACGGTTATACGATTGAGCTTGCGCATAAGGGAGACGGACTTGCCGGTGGAAACAATACGGTGGTTGCCAGCTATATGGGCAAGAGCACAGAGTTTTCCATGGGGGTGCAGAAAAACCCTGTTTCTGAAATCAAGGTGTTAAAGCTTCCGGAAAAACAGGAATATTATCCGTTTGAGGATTACGCAGATTTGTATGGAGCAAAATTACAGCTTGTTTACCGGGACGGTACAAAGAAAACGGTGACAGTTGACGAGCACAGCAATTGGTTGTATCCGGATGAGACATACAGCAGCCAGAGAGCAGAGGCGGACGTTTCAATGCGGCAGGATGCAGGTGGAACAAAGTACCGCATGGTCACATTAAGTTATATGGATTTGGATGTTGACATCTTAAGATGCAAAGAAAAGAATCTTGCGGCGGAGGATGTGCAGGAGATTGCTGACGGAGATACCAACGAGGTGAATCTTGGAAGTGGTGGCTATATCATCTATCAGCTTACCGTTTCGGAGAAGAAGCAGTATACGTTTACTTCCATGATGGAGAGGGGGAGCGGAAATATTACAGCTGACAGCGCAACACTTTATGTTTATCAGGAAGATGGAACTGCGTTAAAATCCGCTTATCGTCAGGTGCAGCTCACACTTGACCCCGGGACCTATTATTTTGTAGTGAAAATTTATAACAATGCGAGTGCACATAAATCCATTATTCATGTGGAAGCGGAGAAAAAAGAAGAACCGGAAGAACCAGAGAAGGTCATTGCCGTGAAATTAAGCTACTTGTCAACGCAGAAGAACTTTACCTACGGGGATGGCACATGGAATGTCAGTGCACAGATTACCGAGGACGGAAGTGCTGTCACAAGAAGTGTCCAGTGGGAGTATCCAGATACGGATGCTTATGATTTTAAGGTAAGCAGCGACAAAAAGACACTTTCCGTGACACCGAAGCGTGCGACAACGGGAAGTGAGAGCTTTAAAATAACGGCAAAGGATACCACAAGCGGCAAACAGGCTTCTGTTGCGCTGAAAACCGCATGTGCGGCGCTTGATAAGAAAGATACAAACGGAAAAAATATCTACATAGTCTCTGCAATCGCAGACCAGAAGTGGACCGGAAAACAGGTCTGCCCGGCAGTTACCGTAAAGAATGGAACTACCCAAAAGACGCTTGGAACGTCCAATTATCAGGTGACCTATCAGAACAATGTAAATGCCGGAAAAGCGACTGTAGTTGTAACAGGAAAGGGAAATTATACCGGAACACTCACACAGTATTTCTGGATTAAGGAAGAACAAAAACCGGAGCAGAATACCGAGAAGGAGAATCCGAATCTTAAGGTTTCCAAGACTTCTTACAAGAAGGTCTACGGCGATAAGGCATTTTCGTTAAAAGCCAGCTCAAATTGTAAGATTACTTACAAGTCCAGTAATACAAAGGTTGCAACTGTAAAGAACGGAAAAGTTACTCTGAAAAAATGCGGAAAAGCAACGATTACGCTGACCACCGGAGGCGGAAATTATAAGAAGCAGACAAAGAAGGTTACGATAACGGTTGTTCCAAAGCAGGCATCGGTGAAAAAAGTAACCAGCAAAAAGGCAGCACAGCTTACCGTTTCCTGGAAGAAGCAGGCGGAGGCATCCGGTTATGTCGTAGAGTACACGACAGACAAGAACTTTAAGAAGGGCGTCAAGAAGGTCACAATCAGCAAGAACAAGACAACGAGCACGACGATTAAGAAGTTGAAGAAGGGCAAAAAATATTATGTTCGTGTGAAACCGTATACTACAATTGACAAGAAGAAAGTGTATGGAAAGACAAGTAAGACCGTAAAGGCAACCGTCAAAAAGAAGTAGTATAAAATATGCAATATGCACATGGAAGGTGCATATTTGCATATGGAAGGTGCATATTGCATATGGGGCTTGATTTTGGGATACAATGAGTGTATAATAACGTCAGAATTTGGCAGTGATGGAAGCTACGCCAGAGGACTGTATCAGAGAGCCGGTGGGTGGTGTGAACCGGTACAGAAGCCTGTCTTTCCACTTCCGGAGCCGGTGATGAAAGTCACGGGGTCGTATCCCATAGCATACGAAGCGAGAGGTCGCGGCAGAGGATGTCGTGGCAATATGGGTGGCAACGCGGAAGAGTAATGATTAGCCTTTCGTCCCATGTGCAGGATGGCACATGGAACGGAAGGCTTTTTTATAGGAAATTCCGCTGGAACTTCCTATAAAAAAGCAAGCAAGCTTGCTAATATGCGCACCTCGCGGAGAAGAGGTTTATGCTTCGCATACCGCTTGGGCGCGAAAGTGTGCGTCAGGCGCACACTTTATTCAATGTCATCCGGCAGGATACCAAACGCGGGAAAACCGCAGAAAGAGGAGAACCATGATTGATTTAAAATTTTTAAGAGAGAATCCGGAAGTTGTAAAACAGAACATCCGAAACAAATTTCAGGATCATAAACTTCCACTCGTCGATGAAGTAATCGAGTTAGATGCAAAGGCAAGAGCCGTTCAGACAGAGGCAGATGACCTCCGTGCAAGAAGAAACCAGTTGTCCAAGGAAATCGGTAAGCTGATGGGACAGGGCAGGAAGGACGAGGCAGAGGCAGTCAAGGCAGAGGTAAATGCAGATGCAGCCCGCCTTGGAGAGTTAGAAGAGCAGGAAAAAGAGCTCTCTGACAAAATCACCAAGATTATGATGACAATTCCGAACATCATCGACCCGTCCGTACCGATTGGAAAAGACGATTCCTGCAACGTCGAGATTGAGAAATTCGGTGAGCCGGTAGTGCCGGATTTTGAAATTCCGTATCATACCGATATTATGGAGCGTTTCAACGGCATTGACCTTGACGCAGCCGGAAAAGTGGCAGGAAACGGTTTCTATTACCTGATGGGAGATATCGCAAGAGTACACTCCGCAGTCATTTCCTATGCAAGAGACTTTATGATTGACCGTGGATTTACTTACTGCATCCCGCCGTTTATGATTCGTTCCAATGTCGTAACAGGCGTTATGAGTTTTGACGAGATGGATGCCATGATGTATAAGATTGAGGGAGAGGATTTATACCTGATTGGTACTTCCGAGCACTCCATGATTGGTAAGTTTATTGATACAATCAATGACGAAGAGAACCTGCCATATACATTAACCTCTTATTCTCCGTGCTTCCGCAAGGAAAAAGGTGCACACGGAATCGAGGAGCGCGGTGTATACCGTATCCATCAGTTCGAGAAGCAGGAAATGATTGTTGTCTGCAAACCGGAAGAGTCTAAGACGTGGTATGATAAATTGTGGAAAAACACCGTAGATTTGTTCCGCAGCCTTGATATCCCGGTTCGTACGTTAGAGTGCTGCTCCGGTGACCTTGCAGATTTGAAGGTGAAATCCTGCGACGTAGAGGCATGGTCTCCAAGACAGAAGAAATACTTCGAGGTCGGAAGCTGCTCCAATCTCGGCGATGCACAGGCAAGAAGATTAAAGATTCGTGTCAAAGGCAAGAATGGCAAATACTTTGCACATACCTTAAACAACACGGTTGTAGCTCCGCCACGTATGCTGATTGCATTCTTGGAGAACAACTTAAACGCAGACGGAAGCGTAAATATTCCGGTAGCACTTCGTCCTTACATGGGTGGAAAAGAGAAGCTGATTCCGGTGAAATAACCAGAACAAAAAACAGGGGTTCCAAAGGGAATCCCTGTTTTTGTGTTGGATTAGGAGATGCTTAGCATTTCTCCGGTTCCGGGTAAGAAACCCCAAAGGTTTCAACGGTTACTTTTTTCATCACCTGCGGAGCAAGCGGTCTGTCGGAGTAGTCGGTTGTAGTTTCTGCAATCTGATTTACGACGTCCATTCCCTCGATGATTTTGCCGAAAGCTGCGTAGGCACCGTCTAAGTGCGGAGCGTCCTTGTGCATGATAAAGAACTGGCTTCCTGCGGAATCCGGGTGCATGGCACGCGCCATGGATAAAACGCCTGCGGTGTGTTTTAATGGATTGTCAAAACCGTTCTGGGAGAATTCGCCGCGGATATCGTATCCCGGACCGCCCATTCCGGTTCCGTCCGGGCAGCCGCCCTGAATCATGAAGCCGTTGATAACGCGGTGGAAAATTAAGCCGTCATAATAGCCCTTGTTTACTAAGCTGATAAAATTGTTTACCGTATTTGGTGCAATCTCCGGGTAAAGCTCCGCTTTCATGAGATCGCCGTTTTCCATTTCAATGGTGATAACTGGATTTGCCATATCAAAACCTCCATCTGCTATTTTGCGGGCATCTGCCGTCTGGAAGAATACCCAGTGAATCTATTTTAACGAAAACAGACAAAATAGTAAAGTAATTTTTGTTTTACAAAAGATACTTGATAAAATGCGGGTGGGAGTGTAGAGTCATGTTCAGAAAGAGTTAGTATAGGAATTTGCGTATGTTGGAATTAGAAAAAATTTTGATGGATGCTCTGCCGAAGGAAGAAGAGCAGTTTTTAGAAGAACATTTAAAAGGAAAAAAATGTCTGGTCAGATATGAGAAGGGAGAGCCGTTTGAAAAATGGCTTTCCTCTTTTGATGCCACAAAGACACTGCTTGTCTCTGAAAATGCAGCGCACTTAAAGGCGGCACAGACAGCAGGGATGGCAGCGCTTGGCTATTTAAACCCGGACGTAAGGCAGCCGGACGGGGAATTGCAGGCGGTTGGGGAATTACAGCCAGCCGGGAACCTACAGGCGGATATGTTTGCGGAAGGGTTCGAGGAAGTAGACTTTGCATTTTTGGAAAAGGTATATAGAAGGCATCATGGACTGCCATGGACGATTCTTACCACAAAACGCTGCATCGTGCGGGAATTTTGTATGGATGACCTGGATGATTTGTTTGCCCTGTATGCGGGAAAGGGAATGACCGATTACATGGAGCCGCTTTACGAGTACGAGAAAGAGCGGGAATATGAGCAGGCGTACATCGAGCATATGTATGGATTTTACGGGTATGGCATGTGGGTGGTCATCGAGAAGGAAACGGGTGCGTTAATCGGGCGCATGGGCGTTGAGCACCGGGAGGAGCTTGGCGGCGAATTAGAGCTTGGTTATGCGGTTGCGGTGCCGTATCAGAGGAAAGGCTATGCGGCGGAGGTCTGCACGGCAATCATTTCCTATGCGAAGGAGGAGCTTGGCGTGCCGTTTTTAAACTGCCTGATTGAAGAGGGGAATACGGTATCGGAGCATCTTATAAAACGGCTCGGGTTTACCTATCAGGAGACGATTCTGTTAGGTGGAAAACGCATGAAAAAGTACACGCTTTACTTTAATGATTGCATTTTATAAGGAAATAAAATATAATATTGGAATATAAAATATCATGGATGAAGTGGGTGATGTACATGGCAGATATTTCATCAGAACAACTGGAAAAATTAGTCAACGAGGACGGGGAGGGATTAAAGCCCACCAAGGATTTTGAAAGCCCGGAGAAATTGTACGAGGGGCTGATTTCCTGCGTGCAGAAATACCATCCGTCAGCGGACATTTCGATGATTGAAAAAGCATATAAGCTGGCATATCAGGCACATGACGGACAGGTGCGCAAGTCAGGGGAGCCGTATATCATCCATCCGCTCTGCGTGGCAACGATTCTTGCAGAACTGGAACTGGATAAGGAAACCATCATTGCCGGACTGCTTCATGACGTGTTGGAAGATACGATTATGACGGAGCAGGAGATTAAGGATGAGTTCGGCGAGGAAGTCCTGCTTTTGGTGGATGGCGTTACCAAGTTACAGCATCTGCATCTGACGGATAACAATCCAAGTGAGAAGGACAAGTCCGCAGAACGTCTTGAGATGCAGGCGGAGAACTTAAGAAAGATGTTCCTTGCGATGGCAAAGGATATCCGCGTCATCATGATTAAACTTGCGGACAGACTCCACAACATGAGAACGCTCAAGTATCAGTCCAAGGAAGGACAAATCCGGATTGCAAGAGAGACGCAGGAAATCTACTGCCCGTTAGCACAGCGGCTTGGTATTTCCAAAATTAAGATTGAGCTTGATGACCTCTCCTTAAAATATCTGGAGCCGGAAGCATATCAGGATTTGGCGCGTCAGATTGCACAGAGAAAGAGTGTGCGCGAGGAGTACATCCAGAGCCTTGTGGAAGAAGTGCGCAAGCATATAGATGCGGCAGGAATTCCGGCGAAGATAGACGGACGTGCAAAGCATTTCTTCAGTATCTATAAAAAGATGGTCAACCAGCACAAGACGTTGGACCAGATTTATGATTTGTTTGCCATCCGTATTATCGTGGATTCCGTGAAGGACTGTTATGCGGCGCTCGGCGTGATTCATGAAATGTATAAGCCGATTCCGGGAAGGTTTAAGGATTACATTGCGATGCCGAAGCCGAATATGTACCAGTCTCTTCATACGACATTGATAGGACCAACCGGACAGCCGTTTGAGATTCAGATTCGTACCTATGAGATGCACCGCACGGCGGAATATGGTATTGCGGCGCACTGGAAATATAAAGAGGCAAGCAATAACGGCGGTGTAGCGGCACCGATGACTGTTACCGAGGAGGAAAAATTAAGCTGGCTCAGACAGATTCTCGAGTGGCAGAGAGATATGTCCGACAACAAGGAATTTATGAGCCTGCTGAAAAGCGATCTGGATTTATTCTCGGATACGGTATTTTGTTTCACACCGACCGGCGAGGTCAAAAACCTGCCAAACGGTTCCACACCGATTGATTTTGCATACAGCATCCATTCCGCAGTCGGAAATAAGATGATTGGGGCAAAGGTCAACGGAAAGTTAGTGCCGATTGATTATGTGATTCAGAACGGAGACCGGATTGAGGTTGTCACTTCCCAGAATTCGAGAGGTCCGAGCCGTGACTGGCTTAATATCGTTAAGAGTACACAGGCAAAGAATAAGATTAACCAGTGGTTCCGAAGCGAATTAAAGGAAGAGAATATCACGCACGGCAAGGATTTGCTGATTGCGTGCTGTAAGGCAAAGGGTATCAACTTTGCGGATATTAACAAACCGGAATATCAGAGCAAGATTCTGCGCAAATACGGATTCCATGACTGGAATTCCTGCCTTGCTACCGTAGGACACGGGGGCTTGAAGGAAAGCCAGATTATTAACCGGATGTATGAGGAATACAAGAAAGACCATATTGCGCAGATTACGGATGAGGAAATCTTAGAGACCATCTCCGAGAGCAAGGAAAAAGAAGGAGAGAAGCGCTCAAAGAGCGGTATTATCGTCAAGGGACTTTACGATGTGGCAGTGCATTTTTCCAAATGTTGCAGCCCGGTTCCGGGAGACGAGATTGTCGGATTCGTCACAAGAGGAAGAGGTGTATCTATCCACCGTACCGACTGTATCAATATCATCAACCTCTCTGACATGGAGCGGGAACGTCTGATTGATGCAGAGTGGCAGCAGGAGGATGAGGAAGAAAGCGGCAACGGACTTTACCGTGCCGAAATCAAGATTTATGGAAATAACCGGACGGGACTTCTTGTGGATATCACGAAGGTATTTACCGAGAAAAATATTGATATCAACGCAATCCATTCCAAGACGAGCAAGCAGGAGATTGCAACCATCGATATTTCCTTTAACACGAGGGGAAGAGCAGAACTTACAAATGTCATTGAAAAACTGCGCCAGGTGGAAAGCATCATTGATATCGAGAGAACGACCGGCTGATAAGGAGGAAGAACGATGGCACCGCTTCGCGTCGAATGTTATGTGGTAGGTTCAGTACAGACGAACTGTTATTTCGCGGTCAATGAGGACACAAAAGAGATGATTTTGATTGACCCGGGAGCAGCGGCAGGGCAGCTTGCGGCAAAAATAAAAGAAGAAGGATTAAAGCCTGTGGCAATCCTTTTGACACACGGTCATTTTGACCATGCAGGGGCGGCAGCAGAGCTTTCTGAGCATTTTAACGTGCCGGTCTATGCCGAGGAGCATGAGAAGGAGACGTTAGAGGACCCGGAAGTGAATTTAAGTGGCTGGGAAGGCGTCAAGAAGACTTATCACGCCGACTGCTTCCTTAAAGACGAGCAGGAAATAGACCTTGCCGGATTTCATATCCGTGTGCTTCATACACCGGGACATACGGTGGGCGGCTGCTGTTATTACTTCCCGTATCAGAACGTGGTGTTCAGCGGGGACAGCCTGTTTGCCATGTCGATGGGAAGAACGGATTTCCCGAAGGGAAGTGCTTCAGCGTTAATTCGTGCCATTCGGGAAAAACTGATGGTATTGCCGGACGAGGTGGCGGTCTATCCGGGACATAACGAGAAAACCACGATTGGAACGGAGCGGATGTATAATCCGTATCTGTAAAGAAATGGAAATTAAACTAACATGATAGTTGCAAAATTAAATCAATCAGAATTTGAATATGATATACATTCCTTAATTAAGGCGTTTTATCCGTCTGAAAATGTCAGTGCGACGGTGGAGGACAAGGAATACGGAGAGCCTGTCACAAGCCGGATGACGGTCGATTACGGCGAAAACCATATTGACATCTGCTGGTGGAACGGCGATGCGAAGACGCCGGAATCGTCAGATATCATTGCACAGGCAGAGACGGAGGTGGATTTTTCGGACCGGAAGGAAGCAAAAAACAGCTTAAAGCGGCTGCTTTATGGAATGTTGTCCGAATATACGGGAAAGAAGCTCCCATGGGGAAATCTGACCGGAATCCGCCCGACGAAGATTCCGATGAAGCTTTTGGAGGCAGGAAAGAGCCGGGAAGAAATCCGTACCTTTATGAAGGATACTTATGCGGCATCGGATGAAAAGATTGACCTTGCGGTCGATATTGCGGAGCGCGAGCTGGCTCTGCTTGATAAAATTGATTATGAGAACGGCTACAGCCTTTACGTGGGAATCCCGTTCTGTCCGACGACCTGTCTGTATTGTTCGTTTACATCGTACCCGTTAGCATCCTGGGAAGCCCGGATGGACGCCTACTTAGACGCGCTGGAAAAGGAAATTGATTTTGTGGCGGAAAAGTTTCGGAACAAATATCTCAATTCAATTTACATTGGTGGCGGAACGCCTACCACGTTACATCCGGCGCAGTTGGAACGATTAATTACCAAAATTAAATCCAGCTTTGACTTATCACACTGCCTGGAATTTACAGTGGAAGCGGGAAGACCGGACAGCATCACAAGGGACAAGCTTGTGGTGCTACGAGAACAGGGAATTTCAAGAATTTCCATCAATCCGCAGACGATGAAGCAGGAGACACTTAAGCTGATTGGAAGACACCACACGGTGGCACAGACGATAGAGAGCTTTCAGATGGCAAGAGAGCTTGGCTTTGACAACATCAACATGGATTTGATTTTAGGACTTCCCGGGGAAGACCTTTCGGATGTGGAACACACCATGAAAGAAATCGAGAAGCTTTCGCCGGATAATCTGACGGTGCACTCGCTTGCCTTAAAGCGTGCGGCACGGTTAAATATCGAGCGGGAAGCGTATGCAGGTTATCAGATGGTCAACACGCAGGAGCATATGGATATTGCGGCTTCCTATGCAAAGAAAATGGGACTTTTACCGTATTATCTGTACCGGCAGAAGAGTATGGCGGGAAATCTTGAAAACGTCGGATATGCCTTGCCGGGAAAAGCAGGGGTATATAATATCTTGATTATGGAAGAGAAACAGACTATAATGGCACTTGGCGCTGGCGCCACCACGAAGTTTGTGCGCTATCTTCCGAAAGAGGGCACGGGAGAGAAGGTATTTGAGGCTGTGCGCGTGGAGAACGTAAAAGACGTCGCAAACTACTTGGAACGGGTAGATGAGATGATAGAACGAAAAAGAAAGAAGATGGAGGAACTCTCATGGCATTAAGCAAAAAGCCGGTCAACGGCATGAAAGATATTTTACCGGAGGAAATGCAGATTCGTGATTACGTGCAGCAGGTAATCCGGGAAACTTACCGCAGCTTTGGATTTACACCGATTGAAACCCCTTGTATGGAAAATATTGCAAACTTAAGCAATAAGCAGGGCGGAGAAAATGAAAAGCTCATTTTCAAAGTGATGAAGCGCGGTGAGAAGTTAAAAGTAAAGGAAGCAGAAACAGAAGCAGATTTAGTGGATTTTGGAATGCGCTATGATTTAACCGTTCCGTTAGTCCGCTATTATGCAAACAACGCAAACGACCTTCCGTCTCCGTTTAAATCCCTTCAGATGGGAAATGTATGGCGTGCAGACCGCCCACAGCGCGGACGTTACCGCCAGTTCATGCAGTGTGATATCGACATTATCGGAGAGCCGAGCAATCTTGCGGAGATTGAGCTGATTCTGGCAACAACTACAACTATCGGCAAACTTGGCTTCCGCAATTTTGAAATCAAGATTAACGAGCGCCGCATTTTAAAGGCAATGGCAGCTTACAGCGGATTCCCGGAGGAAGAGTTTGACACCGTATTTATTATCCTTGATAAGATGGATAAAATCGGACTTGAGGGTGTCGCAGAGGAGCTTGAAAAAGAGGGCTACGCAAAAGAGAGCATCGACAAATACCTGGCACTGTTTAACGGCGTGGAGCAGGCAGAGAACGGCATCCGTTATCTTGCTGACGAGTTAGAGGGCTTTTTGGATCCGGAGGTAGAGCGCAACCTGCTTGAGATTATCGACAGCGTGGAAGCGGCAAAGACCGCAGATTTCCGTATGGTATTTGACCCGACTTTAGTGCGCGGCATGAGCTATTATACCGGAACCATCTTTGAGATTTCCATGCCGGAATTAGGCGCAGCCTGCGGCGGTGGCGGACGTTATGACAAGATGGTTGGAAAATTTACCGGAAATGATGTTCCGGCATGTGGATTTTCCATCGGTTTTGAGCGTATTATCCTGCTTTTGATGGAGAGCGGATTTACGGTTCCGATGCAGCGCCCGAAGGTTGCCTATCTGATTGAGAAGGGTTACCCGGCAGAAAAGCTGACAGAGGTGATTGCGAAGGCACAGGAAGAGCGCGTGGCAGGAAAACAGGTGCTTGTTGTGCGCATGAACAAGAACAAGAAGTTCCAGAAGGAAAAGCTTGCGGCTGAGGGTTACAAGGAGTTAGTCGAGTTTTATAAAGACTAGGAAGTACAAAATTAAATTTAGATATATTTTTCAGGAGGAAATGACATGGCAGAGTCAATGCGTGGATTACACAGAAGCCATAGATGTACCGAGGTTTCAAACGCAAATATCGGGGAAACCGTTACAGTTATGGGATGGGTACAGAAAAGAAGAAATTTAGGAAGCCTTATTTTTATCGACTTAAGAGACCGTTCCGGTATCTTACAGGTTGTATTTAACGAGGAAAATATCGGCAAAGAGGGCTATGAGAAAGCCGGAACACTCCGCAGCGAATATGTGGTAGCTGTTGTTGGAAAGGTAGAGAAACGTTCCGCCGCTGTCAATGAAAACTTAAAGACCGGTGATATCGAGGTGGTTGCAACCGATATCCGTGTACTTTCCGAATCCGAGACACCTCCATTCCAGATTGAAGAGAACAGCCAGACCAAGGATGAGGTACGCTTAAAATACCGTTATCTTGACCTGCGCAGACCGGATATCCAGAAAAACCTGATGCTGCGCAGTAAGGTTGCATACCTGATGCGCGATTTCATGATGAAGGAAGGATTCTTGGAAATCGAGACGCCGATGTTATGTAAATCCACACCGGAGGGAGCAAGAGATTATCTGGTGCCAAGCCGTGTGCATCCGGGACATTTTTATGCACTGCCGCAGTCTCCGCAGCTTTACAAGCAGCTGTTGATGTGCTCCGGTTATGACCGTTACTTCCAGATTGCAAGATGTTTCCGTGACGAGGATCTGCGCGCAGACCGTCAGCCGGAATTTACACAGGCAGATATGGAGCTTTCCTTCGTGGATGTTGAGGACGTATTAGATGTCAATGAGCGTCTGTTAAAATATATCTTTAAAGAAGCAATCGGTGTAGACGTACAGCTTCCTCTGCCGAGAATGCCATGGCAGGAGGCAATGGACCGTTTCGGTTCCGACAAGCCGGATACCCGTTTCGGAATGGAACTTACAAATGTCTCTGACGTGGTAAAGGGCTGCGGTTTCTCCGTATTTACCGGAGCGCTTGAGGCAGGCGGTTCTGTCCGTGGAATCAACGCAAAAGGACAGGCTGGTATGCCTCGTAAGAAGATTGACAAGTTAGTAGAGTTTGCAAAGGGCTATGGCGCAAAGGGACTTGCTTATCTGGCAGTCAATGAGGATGGCACCTACAAATCTTCTTTTGCAAAATTCATGACAGAGGAAGAGCTTTCTGCACTTGTGGCAGCAATGGACGGACAGCCGGGCGATTTACTGTTATTTGCAGCAGACAAAAACAAGATTGTCTGGAATGTACTTGGCGCACTCCGCTTAGAGCTGGCAAAAGAATTAGATTTATTGGATCCGAATCAGTACAATTTCTTATGGGTAACCGAGTTCCCGTTGTTAGAGTGGTCCGATGAAGAGAACCGTTTCATGGCAATGCACCATCCGTTTACAATGCCGATGGAGGAAGACTGGGATAAGATTGATTCCGACCCGGGTGCTGTCCGCGCCAAGGCATATGATATCGTATTAAATGGTACAGAGCTTGGCGGTGGTTCCGTCCGTATTCATCAGGATGACATCCAGGAGAAGATGTTTGAGGTCCTCGGTTTTACAAAAGAGCGTGCACATGAGCAGTTTGGTTTCCTGTTAGATGCGTTCAAATACGGAGTACCGCCTCACGCAGGACTTGCATACGGTCTTGACCGTCTTGTAATGCACATGGTACATGCGGATTCCATCCGTGATGTCATTGCATTCCCGAAGGTAAAGGACGCTTCCTGTCTGATGACACAGGCTCCTGGAATCGTCGATGCAAAGCAGCTTGAGGAACTGGGACTTGAGATTGAGCCGGTGCAGGAATAAAAAGTACCTTTTTATGGAAAACTGAATGAAAAGTATGATAATAAGGAGAACGATATGAAAAAGTGGATGACAAGGATTACCTGTATCGGTTTGCTGATGTTTGTGCTCGCCGGATGTGGAAAAACCACAGAAAGCGCAGACGGAATGTCCGGAAGCTGTGAGGATATTTTACAGAAGGTTTATGATACGGCAGATTTGGATGACTCTTTCCGGGAATCTCTGCAGTATTATGAGACAGGGGAACTTAGTGCAGACAACTGTGAATATATGCTTGGAACGACAGATGTCTCCTATTCGGATTCCGTGTATTCGGTTCCGATGATGAGCTCCGTACCTTACCAGTGCGTGATTTTACGCCTTTCTGAGGGCGAGGATGTCACTGCTGCAAAAGAAACGTTATCCAAGAATGCAGACCCTGCAAAGTGGATATGTGTGGTAGCAGAGAGCGTTGCTGTGGAAAACGTGGGTGATGTTGTGCTGGCAGTGATGGGAGATACGGATACGGTGGACGCTGTAAAAAATGCGTTCCTTGCATTGGGAGAATAAAATATGCTTTTTCCGAGTATTACGTTTCTCTACTTTTTTCTTCCGGTGTCGCTGCTTTTATATGCGGTGATGCCGGAAAAAGGAAAGAATGCGGTACTGTTTGGTACAGGCATTCTTTTTTATTTCTGGGGAGAACCGCTTTATGCGTTTCTTCTGCTTGCGATGGTGCTGGCCGGCTATGCAGGGGGAAGAAGCCTTGCGGCGTTTACAAAATGCGGCAGAAAAACGGCGTGTAAAATTCTGCTTGGAAGTCTTGTGGCGGCAGTGGTGTTTACACTTGGATTCTTTAAATATGGGAAAATAGCGGCGGGGCTGCCGCTTGGCATCAGTTTTTACAGCTTTCAGGTCATCAGCTATCTTGTGGATGTGTACCGCAAGGAGCCGGAGGAAAAAAGTTTCCTTGATTTTGGTGCCTATCTCACATTTTTTCCGCAGCTTATAGCGGGACCGATTGTGCGCTATGGCGATATGCGTCCGCAATTAAAGCAGAAGAAAAAGCCGGAGCATTTCTGGGATGGGACCTTTCGTTTCTTCTGTGGTCTTGCCAAAAAACTTTTAATCGGGGATGTACTGGGCGAATTTGTGGCGGAGTTAGATGCCATGTCCGGAAAGGGAACGTTTTCTTACTGGGTACTCGCGGCTGCCTATGTGTTACAGCTTTATTATGATTTTTCCGGATACAGCGACATGGCAATCGGAATGGGGCAGATGTTTGGATTTCATTTGCCGGAGAACTTCCGATATCCGCTCACCTCAAAGAGCATTACGGAATTCTGGCGCAGATGGCACATGACGCTTGGAAGCTTTCTGCGGGATTATCTGTATATTCCGTTGGGGGGTAATCGTGTGGGTGTGCTGCGCTGGTGCTTCAACGTACTGCTTGTCTGGGCAGTCAGCGGAATGTGGCACGGCGCCGGGGTGAATTTTCTCCTCTGGGGGGTGCTGTTTGGCGTTGTCCTGATTCTGGAAAAACTGGTGAAAACAGCACTTTCAAAACAGTTTGGAGAACGGTTTCGGCCGTACAGCCAGTCTTTTTTAGTTACGGGATTGCGGCATATGTATGCACTTGTGGTGCTTACCTTAAGCTTCGTGCTGTTTCGGATAGAAGATATGGGGGAACTTTTTTCCTGCTTAGGTGCAATGTTTGGTCAGGAAGGAAATGCGACAAATGCACTTTTCTGGTACGAATTAAAAAATTATGGCGTGATTTTATTTTTCGCCTGCATTGGGGCGACACCGCTTCTGAAACATCTGGCAGAAAAGTGGGTTCCGCAGGCGGCAAGGAAAGCGTTGTGTCAGTGGGGCAGTGCCGTTTTGCTTGTTCTTGTGACGGCATTTTTACTGGGAAGTCAGGCACATCCGTTTTTGTATTTCCGGTTTTAGAAAGAGGGCGGTGATGGAATGAGAAGAAAAGAAATCGGTAAGTGGGTGCTTTTGGCACTTCTTGGGATTGGAATTTTTCAGATTTTTCTGCCGCAGCAGGAAATATCGACCGCCGAGCGGCGCAGGCTTGCAAAACGTCCGGAGATTTCCATTGTGGGCATAAAAGACGGCAGCTACGGAGAACAGCTAGAGGCGGGGCTTTTAGACCAGTTTCCGGGAAGAGAAGCATTTCGGAGTATTTACGCCTTCGTGCAGCAGAAACTTCTTGGAAAATGGGACGTGGCAGATTATTATATCGTGGATCAGAATATTTCCAAACTTGATCCGGTGCTTGAGGAAAAGAATGTGATTCGGGCGGCAATACAATTTTCTGATATTTGTAGTAATTATTTCCCCGATGCGGACTGTTATTATGCCATTATCCCGGATAAAAATTATTTTCTTGCGGAGGAAAACGGATATCCGGCGCTTGACTATGAGCGGTTGTCTGCGCTGATGAAGGAAAACTTCACAGCGGGGGATGAAATTGTAATCGAAGACTTATTAGAGCTTACGGATTATTACCGGACGGACTTGCACTGGAGACAGGAGGAGCTTTTGGATGTGGCGGAAAAAATGATTTCTGTCATGCAGCAGAAGGAAGAGACCGGACTTTTAAAAGGAAGCTTTCAGATGGCATCCGACCGCTTTTACGGCGGTTATGCGGGGGCATCCGGCTTTATGGTTAAACCCGATACACTATTTTATTATGAGAGTCCCATGCTTTCTAAAGTGAAAGTCTATGACTATGAGAAGCAGGAGGAGACAGGGATTTATGCGTTAGAAGCACTGCAGGAGGATGCACTGACGGACCCCTACGACTTGTATTTAAACGGGGCAAGGGCGCTGCTTCGGCTGGAAAATCCGGAGGCGTTGAGTGAGAAAAAGCTTGTGATTTTCCGGGATTCTTTTACAAGCAGTCTGGCACCGCTTTTGGCAGAAGCATATTCGGAAATCATTCTGGTGGATTTGCGCTACGTTTCACTTTCCTATGCGATGGAGATTTTTGACACAGGAGACTATGATACCGTATTATTTTTATATCATACGGGCATGCTCAATCACAGTGAAACACTGCGCTTTTAAGGGCACATTTCCGCACTCTTGACAAATATTTTTCTCGAACGTATAATAAATCATAGTTAATAGATAGGAATACAGAATAATTCGGGAAAACGGACTGTTCGCATCCTAGCGGAAATGAGGATTAAAATGAAAATTTCGACAAAGGGAAGATATGCACTGCGTCTGATGATAGACCTTGCCATTCACAATACAGGAGAACCAATCAGCTTAAAGGACGTGGCAAGACGGCAGGAAATATCCGATAAATATTTAGAGCAGATTATTTCCATTCTGAATAAGGCAGGCTATGTAAAGAGCATCCGGGGGGCACAGGGTGGTTATATGTTAAAGAAAGACCCAAAAGATTACACGGTCGGCATGATTTTGCGTGTCACGGAGGGAAGTCTTGCTCCGGTAGAATGTGTGGAGGAAGGCATGGCAGAGTGTGAGCGCATGAACGAATGTGCGACGGTTTTAATCTGGCAGAAAATCAACGAGGCAGTCAACAATGTCGTTGACAATATCACACTGGAAGATTTAGTGGAATGGCAGATGCAGAAATCGGACCAGTATGTGATCTAATAAAAATGGTGTATTTGTATAAAAACATAGTATCCATAGCTTGACAATAGGAAAGATTGGATTATAATATTTATATCCGAGTAACATACTAGGAAATAAAGAAAAGAGGCACGGCAATGAACAAATTGATTTATTTAGATAATGCAGCTACTACCCAGGTTTATCCGGAAGTATTAGATGCAATGTTACCGTTTTTTACAGAGCATTATGGAAATCCTTCCGCAATCTATTCGCTTGCAGGAGAATCCAGAAAGGCTGTTGCAGATGCAAGAGCATCCCTTGCAGATCTGATTGGCGCAAAGACAGAAGAGATTTATTTTACCGGCGGCGGAAGCGAGTCCGATAACTGGGCACTTAAGGCAACTGCGGAAGCATATGCGTCCAAAGGAAAGCATATCATCACCACAACGATTGAACATCATGCAATCCTGCATACATGTGCCTATCTTGAGAAACACGGATATGAAGTGACCTATGTCAACGTTGACGGGAATGGTACGGTAAAACTCGATGAGTTAAAAGCAGCCATCCGTCCGGACACCATCCTGATTTCTGTTATGGCAGCAAACAACGAGATTGGAACAATTCAGCCGCTCGAAGAGATTGGTGCCATCGCAAAAGAGCACGGAATTTTATTCCACACCGATGCGGTACAGGCATTCGGTCATATTCCGATTGATGTAGATGCAATGCACATTGATATGTTAAGCGCAAGCGGTCACAAAATCAACGGACCAAAGGGAATCGGTGTCATGTATATCCGCAAGGGTGTTAAAATCCAGTCCTTTATCCACGGTGGCGCACAGGAGCGCAAGCGTCGCGCAGGTACGTTAAATGTGCCGGGAATCGTAGGATTCGGCACCGCAGCAAAGCTTGCCAAAGAGCATATGAAAGAGCGCATGGAGTATGAGAGCAAGCTCAGAGACCATCTGATTGACCGTGTGTTAAAAGAGATTCCTTATACCAGATTAAACGGAGACCCGGTAAAACGTCTGCCGAACAATGCAAACTTCTGCTTCCGTTTTATTGAGGGAGAGTCCATGCTGATTTTACTTGACCAGAAGGGCATCTGCGGTTCCAGCGGTTCCGCCTGCACATCCGGTTCCTTAGACCCGTCCCATGTGCTGCTTGCCATCGGACTTCCGCACGAAATTGCGCATGGTTCCCTGCGTCTGACCCTGTCAGAGAAGACCACCATGGAAGAGATTGATTATACTGTAGACGAGCTGAAAAAGATTATTGAGCGCCTGCGCAGCATGTCACCGCTTTATGAGGATTTTGTCAAGAAACAGAACTAAGTGGACAAGATGTCAGGTGAGAAAGGAACGATAGAGTATGTATAGCGAAAAAGTAATGGATCATTTTAATCATCCTAGAAATGTAGGAGAAATGGAAAACCCAAGTGGTGTTGGAACGGTTGGAAATGCAAAATGTGGAGATATCATGCGTATGTATCTCGACATTGATGATAACGGAATTATTCAGGAGGCAAAGTTTAAAACCTTCGGCTGTGGCGCCGCAGTGGCTACCAGCAGTATGGCAACAGAGCTTGTAAAGGGAAAAACTGTCCAGGAAGCACTTGAGGTTACCAACAAGGCAGTGATGGAAGCGCTTGACGGACTTCCACCGGTAAAGGTACACTGCTCCCTGTTAGCAGAGGAAGCAATTCATGCGGCTTTGTGGGATTACGCAGAAAAAAATAATATCAAGATTGAAGGACTTGAGCGTCCGGTGAATGATATCAGTGAGAAGGAAGAAGAGGAGGAATATTAATTCCGCTTCCGAAATTCCCAATCTCATTTGAAAAGGGCTGCTGCCAGAAATGGCGGCAGTCTTTTTTTGTGGGAAAATTCTCTGGGAGTTCCTATGAAAAAAGCAAGCCTGCAAAAAAAAATTTTCAAAACCGTGCAACCAAATTGCCGCAGATGACGTCTTATAGAGGGAACGGAAAGCAGGATTTGTCATTCATCATTTATATATGTTATGATGGGAAAAGGAAATACGGTAAGGAGAGGGACAAATACATATGGAAGACAGCAAAATTGTAGATTTATATTGGGAGCGCAACGAGGCGGCAATTGGTCACTCGGCAGAAAAGTACGGAAGGTACTGCCTTAAGATTGCATCGAATATCGTGAGGGATAAGGAAGACTGTGAGGAGTGTGTCAATGATACCTGGCTTAAGGCGTGGAATGCCATGCCGACAGAGCGCCCGGAAATCTTATCGGCGTTTTTAGGAGCCATCACACGAAACCTGTCGCTTGACTGTTACCGCAGAAAGCACCGCAAAAAGAGGGGGAACGGAGAAACGGAACTGGTTTATGAAGAATTAGAAGAATGTATCGGTCATAACAGTCCGGAGCATGAGGTGGATGCAAAACTGCTTGGAGAGTGTATCAATCGTTTTCTGGAAGAAACAGAAAAAGAAAACAGAATTATATTTGTAAGAAGATACTGGTATATGGATTCCATCCAGTCGATAGCGGATAAATGCTGCGTGAGTGAGAGCAAGGTAAAATCCGCACTGTTTCGCACCAGACAGAGACTGAAGACATTTTTGCAGCAGGAGGGATATGAAGTATGAGACTCGATGATTTGATGGATGCAATTGGAAAAATTGACTTGCGGTTTGTAAAGGAAGCGGAGGATGCGTCTGATTATGGAAATGAAGAAAAAGATCAGGCTTCCCCAAAGAAGATGTTTAAGTTTGTCAGAAGAAATCGTATCTTAACGGCGGCAGCGTGTCTTGCCATTATTCTTGTTGGAGGAAGTTCGGCGTTTCTTCTGACATTCCGCTGTGGTTCTTCGCAAAAGAGCGCTGATATGACGGGAGCAGTAGAAGAGGCAAAAAATGATGCTTACGAGGAAAATGCGGCAGAGAATAATGCCGCAGATGCCAGTTCGCCAGACAGTGGTGCAGATACAGGTGGCGGACAGACGGATACGGAGGGGGTTGCAGAGAGCGATGAGGCTCTTGCGGAAGAAATTCACATCAATGAAATAGACCAGGTGATTGGGACAGCCATCTGCATGGCACAGCCAAGTGGAATAAAAGAACTGACAGTAGAGGAAGCGGAAGCCTATTATGGCGTGCGTCTGATGCCGCAGACAATCTCGGAGGGCTTAAGCTACGATGATACGCAGCCAATTCAGGTAGGATATACTTCGGATGGCACGGTAATGGATGACAACAATACGCTGCGATTTTTAGACGAGGACGGAACGGCGCGTATTAAGATTTCGGCACGCACGACAAATTCCGGTACTATTACGGAATTTGCATCGGACAGCCTGGAAACATCCGTCATTGGAGATACGACACTTACGATTGGTTACGATGCTTCCGGGGACGGATATTACCTTGCAATCTATGAGAAGGCAGGGACAACTGTGACGGTCGAGGGAATAGGAATCGGTGAGGATGAGATGCTTACTGTACTGCGGGCACTTTTGGCAGAATAGAAGGAAGTTATGGTATTGAAATTGATGTCAGGTCGTTGCCTTTTTGGGGGAAGCTGGGTATAACATACTGAAAGACCACAGTATGAAAGGAAAGCGAGCCTGATTTTGATTGTATCCGGCATTATTTCAACGGTTGGATATTTATCGCCGCTGCCAGACGCAAAGAAAGCCCTGGTTTTGGTATTTCCACCTGCAATCGGAACACTGTTTTATTCCTGGACATTTGGCGGAAATTTCATTCCATATCTTGCAAATTTTGTACTTTTAGCGATGACAACATCGTACTTTATTGAGTCTGTCATTATTTATTTTGCAATTCCTTTTACGGCAATTTCGATTATTTTATGATTTTCGGCCCGGAAACCATTGCCGGAAGTGAATACACAATGGCAGGAGTTATCACAAGAATTTTTCTGTTTGCAGTGACAGCGGTTTTCAAGGGAAATGATGCAGTTGTGACAGCGAAAAATGCTATCCTTTCGATGGAAGAAACGGTCAAGACTGCAAGAGAATCTACGGATTCACTGCTGACGGAAATGAGCCGCAACTGATGAGGCAAGCCGCATCGTCGGAGAAGAGACCATAATGAAATATTATGGATGAAACACTTTGGTATAACTTTAAGGCATGATGAATATAAGCCCTCAGAATAATCTTGACACTCAAAAAAGAAAGTATCATAATGTGTGTCAGAGAATTTGAGATGGCGGTCAGAGACGAGATGAAAAGGTGCTGCCACAACGAGAATGGAGGATTCGTTATGGATATCAGATTTGTAAAAAGAGATGTTTTAAAAGAGAAACCGAATCAGAAGGCATTGGGCTTTGGAAAATATATGACAGACTATATGTTTGTTATGGACTGGACAAAGGACGAGGGCTGGAAGGATGCAAGAATCGTGCCGGAAGGACCAATCACGATGGAGCCGTCCTGCGTTACCCTGCATTATGCACAGGAGACTTTTGAAGGTTTAAAGGCCTACCGTACCGCAGAGGGAAAGATTCAGTTATTCCGTCCGGAAATGAACGCAAAGAGAATGATTAATTCCAACGCAAGACTTTGTATGCCGGAATTTCCGGTAGATATGTTTGTAGATGCGGTAAAGGCACTTGTAAAAGTGGAAGAGGACTGGGTTCCGTCCGAACCGAACACTTCTCTTTACATCCGCCCGTTTATGTTTGCAACGGAGGCTGCACTTGGCGTACATATGGCAAGCGCTTACAAATTTATGATTATCTGCTGCCCGGTAGGAAATTACTATGCAGAAGGTCTTAACCCGGTGAAGATTCTCGTAGAGGATGAACTGGTACGTGCAGTAAAAGGTGGAACCGGTTTCACTAAATGCGGCGGTAACTACGCAGGTTCTATTTTAGGACAGGTTAAGGCAGAGAAGATGGGATATTCCCAGGTATTGTGGTTAGACGGTGAGCACCGCAAATATGTAGAGGAAGTTGGAACCATGAACATCATGTTCAAGATTGCCGGTGAAATCTACACCGCACCGATTGAAGGAACCGTTCTTCCGGGTGTTACCAGAGATTCCATGATTCATCTGCTCCGTGACTGGGGTTACAAGGTAAATGAGACCAGACTTTCCGTAGATGATTTGATGAAAGCCGGACATGACGGTACACTCGAAGAAGTATTCGGAACCGGTACAGCAGCCGTTATCTCTCCGGTTGGCGAGCTTCGCTACAAGGATGATGTCGTAACCATCAATGATTTCCAGATTGGTGAACTGACCCAGAAGTTATATGATACCTTAACCGGTATCCAATGGGGAAGACTTGAAGATAAGTACGGCTGGACCGTAGAAGTAAAATAATGAAATAAAAAAAGGCTCTCTTTATCGGAGGAAACTGGTTCGGTAAAGAGAGTTTTCTTTTTCCGGCAAATGACAACTGGACTTTTTGGTCATATCATAGTATAGTAATACCGTTGAAGCGTACCTTGAAAACAGAATAGATTGTATGTTCAGACATACGGTTCCCCTGACAGCAGATAAATTTTCCAAAAGCGCCATGCACCTGCCTTCTGGCAGGTTGACGAGGAGAAAGGTGATCGAAAATTCGGCGGATGCCTTTCCGTACCTTCCAGTGCGTCAGAGACCGGCAAATATGCGGGTGACTGCAAAACAAATACGGGCTCATGGAACAAAACGTTAGAAGAAAAGTCGACTGAGATAGATAGAAAGAATGAGGAAAATTTATGTGTGGAATTATAGGTTATACAGGCAGTGAGGACGTGAAGGAGATTTTACTCGACGCACTGGAACTGTTGGAATACCGCGGATATGACAGTGCGGGAATCGGTGTCTGTGATGAGGCATCGGGAGCAACAAAGGTATATAAGTGTGCCGGACGTGTGAGCGACCTGCGTGCTATCTGTGCTTCTGAGAAAATATTGTCCCACTGCGGAATCGGTCATACCCGCTGGGCAACCCATGGCGGAGTCAATGATGTGAATGCACATCCGCATAAAGTGGGAAAAGTGACATTAGTTCACAATGGAATCATTGAAAATTACAGAGAGTTAATCGCAGACTATAATTTGCAGGAAAAATTGCAGTCTGAGACAGACAGTGAAGTGGTAGCTGCATTACTCGACCATTTTTATACCGGTGACCCGGATGAGGCAATCAAAAAGACCGTTTCCAAATTAAAGGGAACATTTGCGCTCGTGATTTTGTTTGCAGACCAAAAAGATGTCATTTATTCTTCCAGAAATGTAAGTCCGATTGTCGCAACGCTCTGCAAGGAAGGCGCCATGTTAGCATCGGACCTTACTGCGCTCTGCCGTTTTACAAACCGCTACTTTGTTGTACCGGAGTATCATATCTTAGAGCTTCACAAGGATAAGCTGGTGTTAAAGGATTTTGACGGAACAGTAAAAGAGCCGGAGTTTCTCGAGGTTGACTGGGAATTAAACAGTGCCGGAAAGAATGGCTATCCGTTTTATATGGAAAAAGAAATCATGGAGCAGCCGGATGCCATTGCAAATACGATTGCAAACCGCATCAAAGGCGAAATGCCAGATTTTTCTGCGGAGAAAATCCCGGATGAACTGTTTACGGATTGTGAGCGCATCTGTGTGGTAGCTTGCGGAACTGCGATGCACGCCGGATTAGTGGCGCAGGCGCTTGTGAAATCCATTCTCCATATGCACATCGACGTAGAGATGGCATCAGAATTTATGTATTCTGACCCGGTAATCGATGATAAGACACTTGTAATAGCTGTTTCCCAGTCCGGTGAAACGATTGATACCTTAGAGGCAGTCAAATATGCGAGACGCCGTGGAGCAAAATGCCTTTCCATTATCAATGTGAAGGGTTCTTCGATTGCAAGAGAGAGCGATTACGTGCTTTATACGAATGCTGGCCCGGAGATTGCTGTGGCAAGTACGAAAGCGTACACGACACAGCTTGCCGTCTTTTATCTGGTTGTGGCAAAAATGGCGCAGCTTCGTGGTGTGTTCGATGTGGAGCAGACGCAGAGCTTTATCAGAGAATTGCAGCGTGTTCCGGATGTCATCAAGAAGGTGCTTGAGGACCGCCGCATGATACATGTGCTTGCAAACAAGGTGCTTGAGGCAAAGAATTTGTTTATGATTGGAAGGGGACTTGATTATTCCATTCTGCTCGAAGGCTCTTTGAAATTAAAGGAGGTTTCCTATATTCATTCGGAGGCTTACGCATCCGGCGAATTAAAGCATGGACCGATTGCGCTCATCACAAATGATACGCCGGTTGTGGCAGGC
>ULXU01007454.1_pt1 | contig 64063 bp, 54 predicted proteins | sample 1961521 | NCBI WGS metagenome assembly ULXU01 (sample SAMEA4835845, study PRJEB28245) | human gut metagenome | biome: gut microbiome; material: fecal sample | place: Denmark | collected 2008
GTTGGCTAATTTTATAGTATTTACTGAATGTCCCTAAATAGCTTTACAACAATATCGCTTTTTCCAGTCAGCTCAGGATGCTGCATAACGAGGCGAATTCGAGTTAGTGAGTTTTGCCCCCATTCTTTTCTCAACTTGGCATCTTTCAATTCTATATTATCAATTTCAGCCTTAAACAACTTCTTGTCGTAATTGAATTGGAATGTATCTTCGCCACTGAGTAAAGTTATATTTCCATCCTTTACATTAACTTGGCAAGAAGTCATGAAATTCAAGGTGGTATTACCTTTCACCTCAGAAAGACTCCAATTGTCGGAGATAACAAAATTCTTCTTTCTGTTCAATACGTAACTTCTCTCCCATTTATTCACACAAGCCTCTTCGGGATATGCTTTCGCTATATCCACCTGATAAAGAACACGCTTTGAGCTTGCCTCATAACGCTGACCACGTGCCTTGTATTTACTGCCGAACTTCTGCTCTACACCGTTAATAGTAGGCAGGTTATGATAGCCCGACTGCATAGTCCATATCTTATATCTTTCATCGCTGAACGTTTGGCGGGTGTAAGTTTCTACACCTACATCAATCAGAACGGGTTCGCTATCATAATAAAGAATGAACGTTCCTACATCATTATGGTTATGGCTTTCATGATTATTACCGCCCTTTGCGGCAAAAAAATAGCCTGTACCTTGTCCGTCTTTATCTCTTGCCACACAGATTTGTGTATCTTCAAAAAAATGATTGCCTACATTAGGCTCACTCTTACGGCAAGCTATAATATCTTTATACATAAGAAGTTCATCAAGCGCAGCGGCGAAATATCCGGTTACTCCATTCTTGAAGCTACGGTTATAATCTGCCATCTGAGCAGCGAATTCCATCATTTTCCGGTCGTTCAGTCTTTTACCATATAAGAATAGTAAGCTTGGACTTGGAGATACTTTGGGCGATGAATCGGCAAAGTTCACGAAATAATTCTTTCCGATATGCACGCGATAAATATATCGAGCCATATTCTGCAAGAGAGGGTTAGGAAATACATTAACCTTACCGTCTGTCACCTTATAAAGCAAATTCAAGAACTTCACCGCATGTCCGAAAGCATGACTCCAATACGTAGGTCCTTCTTCGCAAGCTCCGTCTTTTTTATATACACCAAAGAAATAATCCATCGACTTGATTAATTTCCATACTCCTTGTTCTATGCGTGTACGGTCCGTCTCAACAAGCATAACTGCCTGAAGTACATTATAATTAATCCACGGATTCCAATTATTCACCGCTACTCCAGAAAATCCCATCCACCAGTAATCATCGCGTTCCATATATGGCTGAATGAGTTTTCGGTTTACTTCCTCTACAATTCTTTTGTCTATCAAAGGGCTGACTTTATCAAATTCGTCTTTAAAGAAATAGTGCAGCCAAGCCATCTGAGCACCTATATCGCTAACCACAAGTTCTACTGTCGGTTCATCTCTATCGGGTAGTCCGGAACGGTCTTTTTGAAAATGCAAGTGAGCAGAATGAATCCACGAAGTCTCGCATAAGAACCATGCACCGTCTATTATGGCATCCATGAATCTTCCCTTTCCTTCTACCAACTCGGCTAAAGTCAACGCCTGCAAAGCCAAATGATTTTCTCTTCCTGTAAGAATAGCTCCGGTACGCTTAAATGCCAGATAATCGGAAGCCAAATCGGGTTTCCACACATGTTTAAGCGCTTTTTCTCCTTTCTCTATGATAAGTTTTGCCATTTGTTCATCTACACGCGTAGCCCATCCGGCTCTATCTGAATACGCAGGATAATCAACCCACGTTTTATCAAAGTTAAGCACCTTATCAAGCTGCTCATACTTTACTACACTCTCTAATAACTTATTATCTGCCCGCGATGTGAGGCTTACACAGAATAATAGCAATAAAACGAACTGCATTTTGATAACGGCTGCAGATTTAAGGAACTTGTTTTTCATAAGTGATGCATATTATTAATCTTAGTACAAAGGTATTATTTTTAATCAACATCTATAGACATATATCGGTCTTTTACAGTTACAAGGCATTTTTGAATCAGCATTTTGTTATATACTTTTATCATTTACAGCAAAAAATGCAAATTTCTTTTCTATCTATTTTTTCTATATGAAACTTTCAAAAACATGCCTCAGAATATCTTTTGAATGGGGTTAGAGAAACATTGCGATTCGCGATAAAAAGTATTCAAATGGAAAAGTTGCAATATACGAATGGAAAAATGAAAGAATGCGATGAGTTGATTGACTCACCGCATTCTTTTTTTAGCCTTTTACAGACAATTTCCATTGTTTATAAATTTTACTTGGCTACATTAAAGAGAACCCACACTCTCTTAACGACGCATAAAGTCGCTCTTGCGGCGGAACAAGTACTGCGCACGGCGAGTTAGACTCCATAAAGGGCGGAATAAATCGAACAGCGGGAATACGCAGCAAAGGCTTTCGCGCATGGCTTTAGAAGTAAGGCGATATACCGTCATGGCGCAGATGAAACGTATCAGCCAAAGGCCCAAGGCTATACCTGCAATAACCCATTGCTGCTCTATCAAGCAGAAGGCTATAGCTACAACGGTAAGCAGATGAAAGAGTCCGCATGTCCATGAATCGATGGCATTAAGATAAGGAGCTATGCCTCTATAGTATTTAGCGGTGACCATAGCGTTCATTTTTTCTTCATGCCAAATACGTTTAAACGGAGGTACGGGCATACGCATAATGCTATCCGACGATACGGCTACACGGGTATTGCCAGCCTTTGCCACTGCATTGACAAACAAATCGTCTTCGCCACGTTGTAGCTGCAAATGATCAGCAAAGCCTTTATGTGATTCGTAGACTTTCTTTCGGTATGCCATGTTGCACCCTACCCCCATATAAGGATGACCAGCCAACGCCATGCCTAAATAATGCATAGCACGGAATAAGGTAGAAACGGTGATACGTTTGGCAAACCATCCCTTACCCGACTCGTAATTGCAATATCCCAAAACAATATCGGTATCGGGCTTCATCTGGCACGCCATGCTACGCAGCCAATTCTTGGTAGACGGATAGCAGTAAGGCTCTGTCATTACTACCCAATCGTACTTGCTGGCACGTATTCCCATAGCCACGCCAAGTTTTTTTCTACTTACGTAACGTGCACTTTCAGGAATAAACGTATGATACAGATTATTATATTTCCCTGCGAGCAACTTAAGCACATCCTCGTCTTCGCCAGCCGACTTATCGTTTATAACTATCACCTCAAAACAAGGATAATCTTGTTCCAGAATCTTAGGCAAATATTCTTTCAGCATATTACCAGAGTCTTTTGTCACCACGATTACTGATAACGGTGGCAGCTCACATTCGCCATCTGAAGCAGCATTCTGCCGTTTGGCGGTTCTGAAAACACGTGCGTAAACACCGAAAATATAGCACAACTGGATTATAAAAAGAACAAAACAAAATATAGTCCAGAAACATCCGTAAGAAGTAAAGTCTATAAAATCCATAGTCTTTTCGTATATATAAAACGCTGCAAAAATAGAGCAAAAATCCGAGAACGATATATTAGCATCAGCTTTTTTTGTATCTTTGCGGCAACAAAAACAAGTAAATAAAAAGACACAATATCACTAATGAAGAATATCCGTAATTTCTGCATCATAGCTCATATTGACCACGGAAAGTCTACTCTGGCCGACCGTTTGTTGGAATACACCAAAACCATTAAGGTGACCGAAGGACAAATGCTCGACGATATGGACCTGGAACGCGAGCGTGGTATCACTATTAAAAGCCATGCCATCCAAATGGAATACATGTATAAGGGAGAGAAATATATTCTTAACCTGATTGACACTCCGGGACACGTGGACTTTTCTTACGAAGTATCTCGTTCTATCGCTGCATGCGAAGGTGCGTTGCTGGTGGTCGACGCATCGCAAGGTGTACAGGCTCAGACTATTTCTAACCTTTATATGGCATTAGAGCATGACTTGGAAATTATTCCGGTAATGAACAAATGTGATATGGCGAGCGCTATGCCCGAAGAAGTGGAAGATGAAATCATCGACTTGCTGGGCTGCAAGCGCGAAGACATTATACGCGCATCTGGAAAGACAGGTTTGGGTGTAGAAGAGATTCTGCAGGCGGTAGTAGAACGCATACCGTGTCCTACGGGCGATGAGGAAGCACCGCTTCAGGCATTGATTTTCGACTCGGTGTTCAACTCGTTCCGTGGTATTATAGCTTACTTTAAAGTGGTGAACGGAGTTATCCGCACAGGCGATAAAGTTAAGTTCTTCAATACCGGAAAAGAATATGACGCTGACGAGGTTGGAGTTCTTAAATTGGATTTTGTACCTCGTAAAGAATTGCGTACCGGCGACGTAGGATATATCATATCGGGTATCAAGACTTCGCGCGAGGTAAAGGTGGGCGATACCATTACGCACATTGCCCGTCCGTGCGCCAAGGCCATCGAAGGATTCGAAGAAGTCAAGCCGATGGTGTTTGCGGGTGTCTACCCTATCGAAGCCGAGGATTATGAAAACCTGCGTGCTTCGCTCGAAAAATTGCAGCTGAACGATGCTTCGCTTACATTCCAGCCGGAGTCGTCATTGGCGTTGGGATTCGGTTTCCGATGCGGATTCCTCGGATTGCTGCACATGGAAATTGTACAGGAGCGTCTGGACAGAGAGTTCGACATGAATGTAATCACTACCGTTCCTAACGTATCGTATATGGTATACGACAAGCAAGGCGGAGTGCAAGAAGTGCATAATCCGGGCGGTATGCCAGACCCTACATTGATAGACCATATTGAAGAGCCGTATATCGACGCTTCTATCATTACTTCTACCGACTACATCGGTCCTATCATGACACTGTGTCTTGGTAAGCGCGGTGAGTTGGTTCGTCAGGATTATATTTCGGGTAATCGTGTTGAGATACACTACAAGATGCCGCTTGGCGAAATCGTAATCGACTTCTACGATAAGCTGAAGAGTATTTCCAAGGGATACGCTTCATTCGATTATCATCAGTCGGGCTTCCGTCCGTCTAAACTGATTAAGCTGGATATTCTGCTCAACGGAGAGTCGGTCGATGCACTGTCTACCCTTACTCACGTAGACAACGCCTACGATTTAGGACGACGTATGTGCGAAAAGCTGAAAGAGCTGATACCACGCCAGCAGTTCGAAATCGCTATTCAGGCTGCTATAGGAGCTAAGATTATAGCCCGCGAAACCATTAAGGCGGTAAGAAAAGACGTAACCGCAAAATGTTATGGCGGTGACGTTAGCCGTAAACGTAAGTTGCTCGAAAAACAGAAGAAGGGTAAAAAACGTATGAAACAAATCGGTACGGTAGAAGTTCCGCAGAAGGCGTTCCTTGCAGTACTGAAATTAGATTAATCACTCCTTATTATATATAGACAAAAAAAGTTCGCTTAAAAAATTAAGCGAACTTTTTTTGTCTATATAGTGAATGGTTATTACCAAACTTTCACACGGTTTTCTGGAGCAATGTACAATGGGTCGTTCGGAGTAATGTTAAACGCTTCATACCAAGCGTCGATATGAGGCAACGCACCGTTTACACGCCATCTGCCCAATGAGTGAGGGTCTGATTTAGTACGAGAACGGATTTCTTCGTCACGAACATTAGCAGCCCATACGTTAGCGTAAGCCAAGAAGAAACGCTGTTCTGGAGTCAATCCGCTTTCTGTAGCCAAAGGAGCATCCTTAGTAGCATTCTTGAATGCAAGATATGATACGCTCAAACCTCCGTGGTCTGCGATGTTTTCGCCCAAAGTAAGCTGTCCGTTTGCTTTCAAGCCCGGAAGAACTTCGATATTGCTGAAGAAGTCTGCCATAACCTTAACGCGTTCGTTGAAACGTTCTGCATCGCCTGGTGCCCACCAGTCTCTCAAGTTACCGTTCTTATCGAACTGACGGCCCTGGTCGTCGAATCCGTGAGTCATTTCATGACCGATAACTACGCCAATAGCACCATAGTTGAATGCGTCGTCAGCGTTCATATCGAAGAACGGATACTGAAGGATACCTGCAGGGAAGCAGATTTCGTTAGTAGACGGATTATAATAAGCGTTCACTGTTTGAGGAGTCATCAACCATTCTTCCTTATCTACTGGTTTGCCAAGACGGCTGTAGTTGTCGTCCAAAGCCCATTTGCTGGCACGGCAATTGTTTGCCCAATAAGAATCTTTCTTGATATCGAGGTTAGAATAGTCTTTCCAAGTATCAGGATATCCTACTTTTACGTGGAAGGTAGCCAATTTTTCCTTAGCTACCAACTTAGTGCTGTCGCTCATCCAGTCTTGCGCATCGATGCGTTCGCCAAGAGCAGTCTGCAAGTTCTTAACCAACTTAACCATACGTTCTTTAGCTGCAGCAGGGAAGTACTTTTCTACATACATCTGTCCTACAGCTTCGCCCAACATACCGTTTACAGCGCTTACCGCACGTTTCCAACGCGGAGAAAGTTCCTGACGACCAGAAAGCACCTTTCCGTAGAAGTCGAAACGAGCGTTTACGAAGTCATCGCTCAGGCATGAAGCAGCGGCGTCAATCAAGTTGAACTGCAAGTAAGCGATGTGCTTAGATACAGGCAATGTATTGATAAGACGAACTACCTCTTTGATAGGCTCAAGCTGAGAAACATTCAAATCAGCGATTTCAGTCTTAATACCCAAACCTTTTACATAAGCGTCCCAATCGAATCCGGCAAACTGCTTTTTAAAATCAGCATAAGCCATCTTGTGATAGTTAGCTTCGGGGTCACGCTGCTGTACGGCATCGAACGATTCTTTTGCGATAGCTGTTTCTATCTCCATTACGTCGTTCATCTTCTGTGTAGCCTCAGCTTCTGAGCATCCTACCAAAGTAAACAACTTAACGATATACTTCTTATAGTTTTCGCGAATGTTAATGGTAGCGCTGTCGTTATCCAAGTAATATTCTTTTTCACCCAGATTAATTCCACCCTGATTAAGCTGGAACATGTTTACATCGCTGTTCTTAGGGTCTGCATATACGAAGCTTGAGAAATAAGAGCCTACACCCTGATTAAGCAACTGAGTAATCATAGGAACAATTTCGCTCTTGTCTTTCATAGCCGCAATCTGCTGCAATTCTTCCTTGATAGGTTCTGCACCCTGCTGGTTCAGCGTTACGCTGTCCATTGCCAAATTATAGACATCACCAATCTTCTGTGCCAAAGAGCCAGGTTCGTTCTGCTTAGAAGCGAGACCTTCAATCAACTCACGCAACTGCTTGCGATTGTTTTCATCCAGAACTTCGAACGAGCCATAACGTGAATACTCTGCAGTAAGCGGATGACTCTTCATCCAGTTACCACAAGCATACTCGTAAAAGTCTTGTCCGGCTGCTACGGTTGTGTCCATATTAGCCAAATCAATACCGATAGTATTGGTTTGCTTCTGTCCGGCACATCCAGCCAACATTGCAGCAAAAGTTGCTGCTACAACATACTTTCTTGTTTTCATATTGTTATTATAAAATAATTGAGTTTCCTTATTATGCGTTCTGCATCTCTTCTAATTCGAGCGAAGCGGTTTCCCATTCTTCTTCGGCTTCGGCTATCTGCTGTTTCAGCTTTTGATGCTGCTCATACAACTTCATGTCAGACGCTCCTTCGGGAGTAGCCATTTTCTCTTCTATGGCAGATACTTCTTGTTCCAGCTTGCCGATACGCGCTTCGCAGTCGGCTACCTGTTTTTCTATCTTTCTGATTTTCTTGCTCAACTCTTTCTGTGCTTCGTACGACAGTTTGCTGGCAGAAGCAGGCTGCGGTTCGTCGGATTTCTTAGTTGCTCCGGAAGAAGGCGACTGCGACAACTGAAGTTCGTTAAGGTTACTCATGTTCTTCTTCTGCAAGAAATCGTAGATACCACCTATATGCTCTTTTACCAAACCGCCGCCAAACTCGTAGACCTTGGTTACCAAGCCATCGAGGAACTCACGGTCGTGCGATACCACGATAACTGTGCCGTCGAATTCCTTTATCGCCTCTTTCAGTACATCCTTAGAGCGCATGTCGAGGTGGTTGGTAGGTTCGTCCAGAATAAGGAAGTTAACCGGCGCAAGCAATAGCTTTATCATAGCCAATCGGCTGCGCTCGCCTCCCGAAAGTACTTTTACTTTCTTATCAGAAGCCTCACCTCCAAACATGAACGCTCCTAATATATCGCGTATCTTAAGGCGAATGTCTCCTTGCGCCACACGGTCAATGGTATCGAATACCGTAAGGTTCTCATCGAGAAGCTGTGCTTGATTTTGTGCAAAATATCCTATCTGCACATTGTGACCTATCACCAACTTGCCTTCGTAAGGTATTTCGTCCATGATACATTTTACAAGTGTAGACTTACCTTCGCCGTTCTTTCCTACAAAGGCTACCTTCTCGCCACGGTTTATAGTAAGGTTTACATCGTGGAATACTACATGATCGCCATAAGCCTTCTTCAGGTTTTCGCATATCACGGGGTAGTTTCCAGAACGCATAGACGAAGAGAACTTAAGATGAAGCGTAGAATTATCTTCATCGTCAATCTCTATAGGAACAATTTTTTCTAATTGCTTTATACGGCTTTGCACCTGAACCGCTTTTGTAGCTTTATAGCGGAAGCGTTCAATGAAATCTTCAGTATCTTTTATTTCTTTCTGCTGGTTTTCGTAAGCACGCATCTGCTGCTCGCGGCGTTCCTTACGAAGCACTACGAATTCATCGTAAGGTACCTTATAGTCATAGATATGTCCACAAGATATTTCGATGGTACGATTTGTTACGTTATTGATGAATGCGCGGTCGTGGCTGACAAGCACCACTGCGCCGGGACTTACTTTCAGGAAGTTCTCAAGCCACTGTATACTTTCGATGTCAAGATGATTGGTAGGCTCGTCGAGCAACAATACGTCGGGACGGCGCAACAGCAACTTAGCAAGCTCGATACGCATACGCCATCCACCGCTGAACTCGCTGGTAGGACGGTTAAAGTCGGAACGGTCGAAACCGAGTCCTGAAAGCGTACGCTCTATCTCTGCCTGATAATTGTTTCCGCCCATCATAAGAAAGCGTTCATTATCGTGCGTAAAGCGGTCTATCAGTTCGTGATAGCTTTCCGACTCATAATCGGTACGGTCGGCCAACTCCTGATTCATTCGTTCTAACTTATCTTGCAACTCATGTATATGGTCGAACGCCATCTCGGCTTCTTCTATCACGGTACGCGTGTCGCTTAAAATCATCACCTGCGGCAAGTATCCTATAGAAACGCCGCGCTGCACAGCTACCGTACCATCTGTAGGACGCTGCAATCCGGATAATATCTTAAGCATGGTAGACTTTCCTGCTCCATTCTTTCCTACCAACGCTATCCGGTCTTTCTTATTGATGACAAACGAAACGTCTTCAAACAACGGAGTCACACCAAACTCCACTTTCAATCCTTCTACTGAAATCATATAATCACTCTTACTTTAAAAGCAATGCAAAGGTAATGAATTTAGACGTATCAAACATGTAAACAGCAAGATAAACTGCAAAAAGAAGGCTCGCCATCTGCAAATGCTGACGGCGAGCCTACAAAATGTTATCGTTTTAAAGAATACAGACTTTATTATTCGCCTATATATCTTTCGATAGTCTGATCACGGTCTGGACCTACCGATACAATCTTGATAGGAGTTTCAAGCTGTTCTTCGAGGAATGAGATGTAAGCGTTGAATTCTTCTGGGAATTCGTCTTCGCTTGTCATCTTAGTCATATCGGTTTTCCATCCTGGCATTTCTGCGTAAACTGGTTCAACACCTTCTGTAATATCGTATGGGAAGTAATCTATTTCTTCGCCGTTTACCTTATATGCTACACAAGCCTTGATTGTTTCGAATGCGTCGAGCACGTCGCTCTTCATCAAAATCAATTTTGTAACACCGTTAATCATGATGGCATAGCGCAACGCTACCAAGTCAACCCATCCGCAACGACGTTCACGGCCTGTAACCGCTCCGTATTCATGACCCAAGTCGCGAATAGTCTTACCAGTTTCGTCGAACAATTCAGTTGGGAACGGACCTGCACCTACACGTGTACAGTAAGCTTTCATGATACCGTAAACTTCGCCAATCTTGTTAGGACCAAGTCCTAAACCTGTACAAGCGCCAGCACAGATAGTGTTAGAAGAAGTTACGAACGGATAAGAACCGAAGTCAACATCGAGCATAGTACCCTGTGCACCTTCGCACAATACGCTCTTGCCGTCCTTCAGCAAGTTATTGATTTCATGTTCGCTGTCTACAAGCGGGAACTGACGCAGGTATTCAATACCTTCCATCCATTGTTTTTCCAGCTCTGTAACATCGTATTCATAGTTCAAGCTTTTCAATATCTGCTCATGACGAGCCTTTGCTGCCTGATACTTTTCTTCGAAGCTATGCAGGATATCACCTACACGAAGTCCGTTACGGCTCACCTTATCAGTATAAGTAGGGCCGATTCCCTTACCTGTAGTACCTACCTTAGAAGCGCCCTTTGCAGCTTCGTAAGCAGCGTCTAGAATACGGTGTGTAGGCAAAATAAGATGTGCTTTCTTCGAAATATGAAGACGTTCTTTCAACGGGTGGCCGCTAGCTTCGAGAGCCTCAGCCTCAGCTTTGAACAAAGCAGGGTCGAGTACTACACCGTTACCAATGATATTTACCTTGTCGCCCTGGAATATTCCTGACGGAATAGAACGAAGCACATATTTCTGTCCTTCAAATTCAAGTGTATGACCAGCATTCGGTCCTCCCTGAAAACGAGCGACAACATCATAACGAGGAGTAAGTACGTCTACTACTTTTCCTTTTCCTTCGTCGCCCCATTGCAAACCTAACAAAACATCTACTTTCATGGTTTTCTTTTTGGCTATAAATTATACCTTATATTATATTTATTTCTTTTTCTTCTTGGCCGCCATGCATTTGCTGCACAGCCCGTAAATGTACAATGAATAATGTGATGGATGAAAACTTCGAAGCTTTGTCTGAGCGATAGCTTGTTTCAGAGCTTCGTCTTCAAACTCGGTTACCTTTCCGCAAGAGGTACAAATCATGTGATGGTGGGTTTCGTTATTATAAGAACGTTCATACTGCGATGTGTTTCCGAACTGATGCTTTATTACTAACCCAGCATCGATAAGCAATATAATCGTATTATACAGCGTGGCACGACTTACACGGAATTTTTCTTTATCGGCCATATAAGAGTAAAGGGTGTCTATATCGAAATGTCCTCGCAAAGAATATATAGTATCGAGTATAGCGTAACGTTCGGGTGTCTTTCGATGCCCGTTCTTCTGCAGATAATCTGTAAGAAGTTGTTTGACCTTATCTTTTATATTCTCTTCCATCTGATAAATCGTTCAGGGGTCAAAGTTAGCCTTTTTTATCCAATCCAAAAAGATTAGAATGAAAAAATGACTTATCCCCTATTCCGTAAAAAACAATTAGTCTCCTGCAATGGTTTATAAATCCTCACGTATAGATAGATTGAATCAATGCGCTGAATGCAGCGTCGCCGGTATTCGAAAACGAGCTGATAACCTTCTGCACTCTTTTCTTTGCCGCTCCGCTTTGGGCTGCGAATTTCTTCATTGCCAAGGCCGCAGCACGCGCTACGGTAGGATATTCGCTCTTCAACGAAACGATTGCCTGGTCTATAAATTCGTCTTCAGCACGCTCGTTCATCTTGAGTCCCTTCATAAGCAAGCGAGCTATTAGCAAGAAACCGCATAGCTGGAAGTACTCACGGTCGTCGGCCATCCATGGAAAAACCACCTCCGACGCATACGGCAACTTCTGGAAAAGATTCATCACCGTATATTCCGCCAACTCTGGATATGCCATGCCTTCTATCCATATCTCGGCTATCTCCGGATAGAACGTATCTACCGGCTGAAGCAAGCCAGCCATGATTTTACACTCACGTATATTTTCTTTCCACAAAGCCTGAGCCAACTCGTGCGACGGAGTATATCTGGCTGCTATTTCTTTAATACGAGGATATTCTATTCCGAAATTCAACTTATAGTCGAGTCCTTTTTCGCGCATGCTTTGCGATACCATTCCGTTCATAAACAAGCGGAACTGTGCTTTTATATCTTTTATTTGCTGATGTAATTCTTCTGGTGTCATCGTATCTATAGTTACATAATGTGATATGATATTCGCTATATTTATGCAATATTCGCAAGATTTCCCGACATCTGCAAATAAAGGGCAATAAAAAGCCTTCTATCATCAGCCGTATAATACGTAACCTATGATAGAAGGCTTAACATCCAGAATAATCTGGTCTGCTTTAATAAGGCATTTAAAGATTTGAATAATTCTTACTGTAGCGAAGCATTTGCTCAGTATATCCCTCTATATATGCAACAGTAACATTGGTTATATGTCCGTTGGAATCATAAACGGGGGTATAAACGGGATTGACGAAACCTTTATATGGAGCCAAGTGCAAACGTGAATAACGCTCCAATACCTCGGCGTGAAGCGACGGATCTACACGTACCGCATATTCTTCTACCAAAGCACGAGCTGCATTAAAGTCGCCCTCGCTCTTGATACGCTGTATCTCGGCAAGCAACTGGCCAAACAGATTACGCAATTTAGCATAATCATTTATGCGTACAAATGTCTTTTCGTCTTTCTTGACCATTTCAACCACACCATCGACTTCTCCATGACGCAAAGCCCAACGAGCTATAAGCTGACGGTTTCGCATATGAGCTTCTTCTACGTCGCATCCGGGTTCTATACGCACCAGCTGAGTCATGAGTCCGTTCATCATATAAGAGTAATAAGCCGCCTTGTAAGCTTCACCATCGGGTGTCAATTTTAATTCCACCATTTTCTCGTCGGGCAAATAATACAGACCGAACAAATCGGCTCTCGCCTCTTCAATGGTAGAGCCATATGCTTTTAGCGCATCAGGGTCAACTCCCGGCAAAAGCTTGCCCGAGCCATGACCCAAGCACTCGTGAAGGTCGGTATGCAAATCGTCGGTTACATCGGCATACTTATCTAATAAGTTGAGTTCTTCTTTTGAATAAACAAACTCCTCGCGGAAGCCATTGCCACGTGCCGCCTGATTATAAGCGCTTGTCAGGTTTCCTATGGTAACCGATTTAGATCCGTGCACACTGCGTATCCAGTTAGAATTAGGCAGATTGATTCCGATTGCTGTAGAAGGATACAAATCACCGCCCAACATAGCAGCGGTTATAACCTTTGCCGAAACTCCTTTCACCTTTTCCTTTTTGAAACGAGCGTCTACTGGCGAATGGTCTTCAAACCACTGTGCGTTATCGCTGATGGTTTCTGTGCGATGCGTAGCTTCCAAATCCTTGAAGTTGACTATCGACTCCCAGCTGGCTTTCAGCCCCAATGGGTCGCCATAACTTTCTATAAAGCCATTCACAAAATCCACTCGCGAATGAGTATCCTTTAGCCAAGCGATAGAATAGCGGTCGAACAACTGCAAGTCGCCTGTCTCATAGAATTCAATAAGCAAACGTATCACTTCACGCTGCTCTTCGTTTTCGGCTACCGCCTGAGCTTTCTGCAACCAACCTACTATTTTCTCTATGGCCGACGAATACATACCGCCTAATTTCCACACTTGTTCTTTCAGCACTCCGTCTTCTTTTACCAGACGACTGTTCATGCCATACATCACCGGTTCCGTAGCGCTGCCCTTCTCTTTCTGGTCGGCATAAAACGCCTCGGCTTCCTGCTGTGTAACACCCTCATAATAGTTAGCCGCCGACGTAACAACCAAGTCCTCTCCGTCAGCTTGATTTACTCGTTTGGGCATCACCGACGGATTGAATATTACTGGGAACAATTCCGTACATAAGCCTTCTACCGTCTCTCCTTCTTTAAGCGGCAACAAGCTACTGTCTATTCCAGCCATTATCTCACGAAAATACCCTTCCGAAAAACCGGGAACAAATTTGTCGCAAGCATAATGATGGTGAATGCCATTCGAGAACCACACCCTTTTCATGTACACCTCGAACGCCTTGAACTCGGCAGTAGAGCGGTCGCCTTTAAAATGTGCATATACCGCCTCAAGCAGTTTTCTTATCCTCAAATTATATTTCCCATTCTGGTCGAACAGAATATCACGTCCCTCAAGAGCCGCTTCCGACAAATAATACACCAGTATTTTCTGCTCAAGAGACAACTCATCAAAACCAGCCACCCTATAACGCAATATCTGCAAATCGGCAAACTGATCTACCACATACTGAAAAGAGTCATTTTTCATATCCATCATTACCTTGATTTTACATTATATAATAAAACAAAAGCTGTGTCAAAAGCTTGAAAAACTCTTGATACAGCTTTATTGTTGTTGAGTATATCCGTTTATCCTCTTATTTCATCTGCTTTTCATCTTTTGCTTTCTATATGCATTAGGCGTTACACCTACATTCTTATAGAAAGCAGCATAAAAAGACTGACGGTTAGCAAATCCCACCATTGCGCTGATTTCTTCTACATTCTTGTCGGCATATCTCTCATCTACCAAAAGGTGCTGAGCATCTTTAATACGATATTCATTTACCAAACATGAATAGTTCATACCGAAACGTGAATTAATCACAGCCGACAAATAACGTGTATTTGTCTTTAATTCTTTAGCTAAGTCTTTAGCAGAATAATTAGGATCTTTATACTTTTTCTGAAGAACGATAATGTTCATGATCTTATCGTATAATTCATCGGCTAGCTCTGCACGAATCATATCACGGTAAGCAGCATTCTTTATTTTTCTTTCTTTCAGATTGTAAGGTTTCCTCACGGATTCAGCTCCCTGTACTGCTTCTTGGTTTTCTTCTCTCATCTGTCTTATCTTTTTTTTAAAATAGTTTACTTCTAATTTTTAATACGCAATTCGCGTATTACAAATTTGCTAATAGTTTTTTATTATACAAAATATTTAGCCATTTATTTTTTCAATGACATTATTTTATAATTCACATCAAGTATAATTTGCAATTTTAAACATATACTTTTCGGTACGACAGAAGTTTCGGTTATCTTTGTCCAAGGTAAGGTCACTCCACTGCAATTGAAGAAAATTTTTATTGTCGTGGGGGTACTATTTCTATATAATCAATTACAATAACATGGAATCGGAAATTCTTAAAACCTTAAAATCATATTTCGGATACTCTCAGTTTCGCCCGCTGCAAAAAGATATTATAACCCGCATTCTTAATAAAAAAGACTCTCTTGTGCTGATGCCTACCGGAGGCGGCAAATCTATATGCTACCAACTTCCGGCACTGTTGATGAACGGTACTGCCGTAGTGGTTTCGCCGCTCATCTCGCTAATGAAAGACCAAGTGGAGAGTCTGCAGGAAAACGGTATTATAGCTCGTGCTCTTAACAGCGCCAATAATGAAACCACAAACGCCAATGTTTGCTTTGAATGTCGGCAGGGACGGGTTAAGTTGCTTTACATATCGCCCGAAAGATTATTGGCAGAGATGGATTATCTTTTAAAGGATATAAACATATCTCTATTCGCCATAGACGAGGCGCACTGTATCTCGCAATGGGGACACGATTTCCGCCCGGAGTATACGCAATTGTCGGCGTTAAGAAAGCAGTTCCCCGATGTGCCGATAGTGGCACTGACAGCTACCGCCGACAAGGTGACGCGACAGGATATTCTAAAACAATTGCAATTGAAAGATCCGGAGATATTCATTTCGTCGTTCGACCGCCCCAACCTGAGTCTTGACGTACGCAGAGGTTATCGCCAAAAAGAGAAAATGAAAACTATCTTTGATTTCATTCGCCGCCACCGGGGTGAGAGCGGAATAATCTATTGCATGAGTCGCAGCAAGACAGAGAAAGTAGCCGAGATGCTGGAAGAGGAAGGTATAACTACGGCTGTGTATCATGCGGGACTAAGTGCCGCCGCACGAGACCAAGCTCAAGACGATTTCATAAACGACCGTGTGCAGGTGGTATGCGCTACCATCGCCTTCGGTATGGGTATAGATAAATCGAACGTGCGATGGATTATTCATTATAACTTGCCTAAAAGTATAGAGAGCTTTTATCAGGAGATAGGACGAGCCGGACGAGATGGTTTGCCTGGAGATACTTTATTATTCTATTCGCTAGGCGACATTGTTCTGTTATCTAAGTTCGCTTCCGAAAGCAATCAGCAGGAAATAAACATGGAGAAGCTGAAACGAATGCAGCAGTATGCCGAGGCGGATATATGCCGAAGAAGAATTCTGCTGAATTATTTCGGCGAGACTACCGACCACGACTGCGGCAACTGCGATGTTTGCCGTAATCCGCCTCAACGGTTCGACGGCAGCGTTATAGTGCAGAAGGCTCTTAGCGCCATAATACGCACCGACGAGCAAATAGGATCGGGCACACTTATAGATATCTTGAAAGGATCGGCTTCGAAAGAGGTAATAGAAAAAGGATATGATAAGCTGAAGACTTATGGCGTGGGAAGAGATATACCCGGACGCGACTGGAACGACTATATATTGCAGATGCTTCACTTGGGATATATAGAAATAGCTTACAACGAGAACAGCCGCCTGAAGGTTACAGAGATAGGACGAAATGTATTGTTCGGCAAAGAGAAAGCCATGCTTGTAGTCATAAAGCGAGAAGAGCGAACCACCACAAAGCGCAAAAAGGGAGCAACACCAGTTCAGCAAGCCATACCCACTCCTACCGTATTCGACGGAGAAAGCGATACGCTGTTCGAAGAATTGCGACAGCTACGCAAAAAGCTTGCCGACCAGCAAGCCATCCCTGCGTATATAGTTCTGTCGGACAAGGTTCTTCACTTGCTTGCATCATCCAAGCCGGACACGATAGAAGCATTCGGCACCATAAGTGGCATCGGCGAATACAAGAAAGAAAGATACGGAAAAGACTTTGTAAGTGTTATAAAGAAACACCTTGAGTCTAATCCGCATTAACGGCATTTTTTCAATTTATCACTTAAAGAAGCACGAGATACTCCGGACTGAATAGCCTCTTCGTAGTATTTACGCGCTTCTGCTTTTTTCTTCAGTCGAAGGCAGATGTCGCCCATCAGTTCGTATGTCTCGCCCGATGATGGTTCTCTGCGCACAGCAGCTTCCAAATCGGCAAGCGCCGCTTCGTCTTGCCCTTGTTCCAACTCTAAGTTGGCACGCATCTTCAGCAGAGAGGCGTCTTCTGGATAATCGTGTATCAGCAGATTTATTCTATCGGTGGCAGATACATATTTTTCTTCTTTCTGATCCAGCATTGCCAATCCGATGCGGGCTGGCTTATTGCCGAAATCCTTGCCTATTATTACATTATAATCTATACGTGCTTCTTTATATTGGCGACGCTGCATGTAGATATAAGCACGAAATAAGCGGGCTTCCTTGTCTTCGGGCAACAAATCTATTACGTTGCAATAGTCAAGATACGCCTTGTCGAGCATTCCTTTTTCCATATATATAGTAGCGCGGTTCAGCAAGATGGCTGTAGAATAAGGTATGATGTTCAGCGCCAACGTATACGACTGCAGCGCATCGTCTATCTTGCCCATGCGTCTTTGTACCGTACCAAGATTAGAAAACAGCAACGCGTTACGTGCATTCTTCGGGTCCAATTTCAAAGCTTGTTGATATAGCTGCTCCGCCTGTTGCAAACTATCTTTACGCGTATAGTCCATGGCCTTTTCAACCAAATCTTTATACTCCTGTCCGTATGCCGACACTCCGCTTACCGACAACATAAAGGCCGCTGCCACGATATACTTATATATATATTTCATCGTCATTTGTATCTTTTATTATGAAAACGATAACCAATACCAAGCATCAAATTACTTGGGTCGTTAAAGCGCTCCAGCATATACCCCACGTGCAAGAACATATTGCGCGATACGTAAGTCTTAAGCGCCAATACCTGATAAAAACCTCTTTGGTCTTTACCTTTGCAATACACGCTATGTCCCACACCAAAGTTGATAGAAAATATAGGCATAACCAACTCGGCGCGAAGCGACACACCTGCCGATACTTGGTCTCTGAACGGAGGTCGGAAAAACTTGGTTTCCGAACCTTGAGGTACATCTGCATCCTTTGCCATGTGGTCTTTTATATCCGAGCTTTCATCGTACTGCACATCGAGCGAGGCTCCGGCACAAAAAACATTACAGAAATTATACATCGGATTGATGTTTACTCCGGCTACTCCAAACGAGCCTGGCACCATGAACCCTTCGTAATCGGTCACAACCGAACGTTTACGCCTTGAACCGTACGCCACAACATCGCAACTGAGATGCGGACGGATGCGTTGTGCACGAACCGACGAGCCGACTACATCCCTCTCGCTTGCGCTTCCCGCCGAAAACGTTCTTACCACTCCCACACGGGCACCTACTGTATTAACGCCTACATTGGGGTAATTAGTGTTACCGTTAGAGAAGTGAGTCAAATCTACACCGCACGTAAGACTCCAGTCGGAAGCCATTTGCCAATTCAGCATAAAGCCCAAATTGATAAAAGCGTTAATCTTTGAGCCTACTATATCATTATAATAATTCGTATCATAATTATATTTCTTCCATCCGAACGACGCTCCGAAGTTCCATTCATAATCGAAAGAAAGGTTGCGACTAAGCCGAGCTATACGAGACCCCTGAAAAGCGTACACCGACACCGGAGTACCAAGTTCTTCTTTATCGAAAAACGAATGCACACCCACACCGATACCCTGATAAGTATGCGGAAACATACGTCCGAAGTAGGTATCAGAAGCAAAGCGGAACGAGTATTTAAGATGGCCTGACAGCGCGAAGTCAATGGGTCTACCCAAAGCATTATTGCCCGAATAGAAACTTTTCACCGGCACCACATAACCGGGACGCACATCCGCCCCTATGCGATGTATTACACCATGAGAACTTATAGAATCAATATCGGCAGCATTCACAAAAGCCGCAACAGAGAGACACAGCACTAAAGCCGAGCGTCTAAGAGTATTCATCATAATCATTTCAACGTAACATTAACAGATGCAGAGTTATAATCATTTCCTACAATAACCATAAGATTCACTGGTTTATAGTAATCATATCGCTTTAGACTGATATCCAAGCCTTCACACCAAGGCCGCCGCGTAACCCAAAACTCTATTCCAGAACCCTTATATATATATCTAAAAGTATATGATTTTAAATTTGCACCCCCAAGTTCATAGTCGCTTAATCCTTTTCCATTCTCATCATAATACTTATAACTCCAATCCCCTCTGAGTAAATCGATATCTTCTGAATAGACACTATACAGTTCCCATTCTCCACCGCTCACCGTAAGCGATACGTCTTTCATTTCTTCATCCAACTCCACTTGAGTGGCAGAAATTTTCAGTGGTTTAACAAACACCTCGCTATTACATCCGGCAAGTCCTACCAAGAGAACCAACATTAAAGTCAGCCTATATATAAAATGTGTCATTATTGTATCATATTATTTTTAATCTCGCAAATATAAGGTAAAAACAAACATAGCTACCCCCCCGTCTTATAAAATATGTTATAACATAGGTTCATAGTTCATACACTTATAACTTTAGATTTTTGCGTTACACGCCCATGTTACATACTTTTACCAGAGAAAACAAATACACAATCACCCATCGAGAAGTTTTCGTTTGTATATTATTTAAAAAAATCGGTCTCAGAACGCCTTCTGAATGGGGTAAAAAAACATTGTGATGAATTTAAGAAAGATTACGATGGTTCATCTTGATCAATGCGATGCTTCAAACCAAACATCGCATTGCTTCAACAGAAACATAACAATGTTTTTTCCGCTTTCTACAAAGCTATTTCATCGTATAGTATTCTTACTACCTAAATACCATAAACAAATTAAAACCGTACTTCATTATCGCCACATCGACAACCAAGACGAAACATAAGGACATAAAAAAAGCCTGCAGGCTGTGCTTGCAGACTTTCAATTCTCTCGCGTTCGTACGCTCTGTGAATTATTCAGCAACTACTGCAGATGAAGAGTCAGTTGCAGCAGGTTCAGCTGCGTTCAAAGAGTCGTCAGCTACTGGAGCTGCTTCTTCAACTACTGCAGGAGCTTCTACAGAAGCAGAGTCAATTGCGTTTTCAGAGTTAGCTGCTTTGTTACCGCAAGATGCGAAAGATACAGCAGCGAATGCTACGAACAAAAATACTAATTTTTTCATTTTCTTTTGCTTTTAAAAATCTGTAATACCTATATTTGTTCTTTTTGAACGCTGCAAAATTATATACTATTTCAATATGTTGTTCTCCCAAATGCAAGTTTTTTAGCCCAAACCATTATTTTTAAACTATTTAAATTTAACAATTCAAAATCTAAACACTGAAAATCAACCAATTACAACAATTACTTTAACAAAAGAAAATAATAGAACAAAGAAAATCACCAAAAACAAAATAAGCCAAAAGCCATAATTCAAGCCCAGAAACAAGCAACAAGGCACAATAACAAGGAAAACAAAAGAAAAAAGCCAAAAGAAAGCCAAAAGAAAAACGCTGCAACAAGTCAATCACTAACCTGCTGCAGCGCATCAAAAAAATATCTATCAAAAACAGAAGACTATCAAATTAAGAAAGTCCTTCTATTTCCCCATTCACAATATCAATATGCAAAGCCTGCGGCTCCTTAGGAAGACCCGGCATACGCATAATATCACCAGCTACAATAACAAGCATTTCAGCACCAGCGTTTATCACTATATCGCGTACTGCCATATCAAAGTTCTTAGCCACACCATACTTCTTAGCGTCGGTAGAGAACGAATACTGAGTCTTAGCAATGCAGACCGGGAAACGTTCATAACCCAAGTTGCGAATCATCTCGAGTTTCTTCTTAGCCAAAGTACTGTAAGTTACACGCTCCGCACCATACAAGTTACAAGCTACCTTACTAACCTTCTCTTCTACCGAATCGCCATCCTCGTAAGCGAAATGCAAAGGCTGCGACGGCTTGTTTTCAATAGTATCAACTACCAAGTTAGCCAATTCTACCGCACCGGCTCCACCTTCTACAAAAGCATTGTTTACAGCGAAACCTACTCCCAACTGATCTTCGCAGTGACGGCGAACCAATTCAATCTCTTCATCAGTATCGTTAGCATAACGATTGAACGCTACGATAACAGTCTGTCCGAACGACTGCAAGTTACTGATGTGCTTGTCGATATTAGCCAATCCCTTCTGCAATCCTTCTATGTTAGGCTGCTTAATCTGGTCAAGACTAACGCCACCGTGCATCTTCAAGCCCTGTGCAGTAGCAACGATGATAGTCAACTTAGGATTCAATCCCGCCTTACGACACTTGATGTCGTAGAACTTCTCAGCGCCAAGGTCGGCACCGAATCCGGCTTCTGTAATAACATAATCGCCGAAAGTCATAGCCAACTTAGTAGCCAAAATAGAATTACATCCGTGAGCGATATTAGCGAACGGACCACCGTGAACAAATGCCGCAGTATTTTCGGTAGTCTGCACCAAGTTAGGCGAAATAGCGTCTTTCAGCAATACAGTGATTGCACCAGCCACGCCAAGGTCTTTCACGGTGAAAGGCTTGTTATCAATAGTAAAGCCAAGAAGAATATTTTCTATGCGGCGACGCAAATCGTCTTCGTCGGTAGCCAAGCACAAGATGGCCATAATCTCAGAAGCCGGAGTGATATCGAATCCCGACTCACGTACTATACCGTTAGTCTTTCCTCCAAGTCCGGTAACGATGTAACGCAATCCACGGTCGTTAACGTCGAGCACTCTGTTCCAAAGCACTTCTTTCAAAGCGAATCCGTTATCGCGGTTCTGATACATATAATTGTCGAGCAATGCAGCAATCATGTTATGCGCCGAAGTGATGGCATGAAAGTCGCCCGTAAAGTGCAAGTTAATCTTATCCATCGGAAGAACCTGAGCGTAACCACCTCCGGCTGCTCCTCCCTTCATACCGAAGCAAGGGCCTAATGACGGCTCGCGCAAAGCACAGATGGCTTTTTTACCTATGCGGTTCAATCCTAACGCCAAACCGATAGACACTGTAGTCTTGCCGATACCCGCCTTAGTTGGGGTGATGGCTGTAACCAAAACCAGATTACTATTGTTTACTTTCTCGTCGTCGATTAATGTTTCGGGGACTTTAGCTATATAACGGCCGTAGTTTTGTACTTCTTCTACAGGTATACCTATGCCGATTGCTACCTGCTTAATTTTCTTCAGCTCTATGCTGCGTGCTATTTCTATATCCGATTTCATAGTGTTTTTTAATTTCGAGCACAAAGATAGAAATTAATTCATAACTTTGCATGAAGCCATTCCCCACAAAGGGTTTATTTATAATGACTATAACTTAATTTTAAACAATATAAACGAAGAATTAAATGAACAACTTTACTTTTTACAGCCCTACGGAATTCGTATTTGGCAAAGACACGGAAGGCCAAGTTGGCGGTCTGGTCAAGAAATATAACGGAAGCAAAGTGTTAATAGTATATGGTGGCGGTTCTGTTATCCGCAGCGGACTGATGGATAAGGTGAAAAGCTCGCTCGATGCAGCCGGCGTTAAATATACCGAATTAGGCGGCATACAGCCCAACCCCATCGACACAAAAGTTTACGAAGGTATAGAATTAGGACGCAAAGAACAAATTGACTTCCTCTTGCCTGTAGGCGGAGGTTCGGTAATAGACACTGCTAAGGCTATAGCTTTGGGTATGGAGTACGAAGGCGACTTCTGGGATTTCTACATCGGAAAGGCCACTCCAGTAAAGGCTATCCCCGTAGGCGTAGTACTTACCATCCCGGCAGCAGGAAGTGAAGGCTCGGGCAATTCTGTAATTACCAAGACCGACGGATTGCAGAAATTGGGCGTTCGTACCGACAAATTACTCCGTCCGTTATTCTCTATCATGAATCCGGAGCTGACTTACACACTTCCGGCATGGCAAACAGCGTGTGGCATAACTGATATGATGGCGCACATCATGGAACGTTATTTCACCAATACCGAAGGCGTGGAGATTTCCGACCGTCTGGCAGAAGGTGTGCTGAAAGCTATCATCACCGAATCGCCTAAGGTTATGGCAGAGCCGAGAAACTATGATGCGCGTGCCAATATTATGTGGGCTGGCATGGTAGCGCACAACGGTACTTGCGGCGTGGGTCGTGCAGAGGATTGGACTTCTCATTTCATGGAACACGAAATAAGTGCTATATATAATGTGAGCCACGGAGCGGGATTGGCAGTAATGTTCCCTGCATGGATGACTTACATGGCAAAACATAATCCGCACAAGATAGCACAGTTCGCTACACGTGTGTGGGACGTAACACCTGCCGGCAGCGACGAAGAAACAGCATTGAAAGGCGTAGAATGCTACAAGGAGTTTATGCATTCTATAGGTATGCCTACCACATTCAATGAATTAGGCATCGAGAATCCGGATATCGACCTGCTGCATAAAAAGTTGCACGAAGATAAGGGTGAAACAGTAGGAAATTACGTTAAGTTAGACCGCAAGGCAACACGTGAAATTTACGAATTGGCATTATGATTTATAACAACTCACAGATTCGCAGACAAGACCGCACGCTCGATGAAGATAGCGCTGCAAAGCTTCTGAAGGAAGGCGAATATGGTGTTCTGTCAATGCAGGCTGAAGACGGCAACGGAGCATACGGTATTCCTATTAACTATGTATGGGATGGCGGCAATTCTATCTACATCCATTGCGCTCCGGCAGGACGAAAGTTGAACTGCATAGACGCTTGTTGCAACGTATCGTTCTGTATAATAGGACGTACCAAGGTAATCCCGTCGCAGTTCACCACAGCTTATGAAAGCATAGTACTGAAATGTACCGCTCACCGCAGTCTGCACGAAGCCGAACGCATGTCGGCTCTGTCGCTCCTTCTCAGTAAGTATTGCCCCGAAGATAAGATGCTAGGCATGAGTTATGCGGAGAAATCTTTCCACCGTACGGAAATTATCCGTCTCGATATAGAAGAGTTCAGCGGCAAGACTAAAAACAAATTCTAACGAAAACTATAGTAATATGAAAACCCTAACAAGTAAACTATTCTGCATGGCGGCTGCTGTTACACTTACCGCATCGCTAAGTTCTTGCGAGGAAGAAGACATGCAGACCGACTATCTATGCAGCAGAATATGGACTGACGAGTGGACCGACGAATATGGTACCTACTACTATCAGGAGATTTCATTCTATCCCGATTATACTGGCAAAGACTATGTTTACACAGAAGATGCAAGCACAGGATTAAGCTCTGAACGGGTGTATTACTTCGACTGGGATTGGGAAAGTTACTCTTCAATCTGCATGAGATACTCTGACGGATTGAGCTATATGGATAATGTAAGCCTTGGACAGAACAAGTTGGACTGTAAGTTCGACGGTGACTGGGTAACATTCATCGGAAAGTAAAAAACAGATAATAACGTATTATAGAAATTATCATCTCTATGAAAACAAGTAATTTAAAGACAATGACCGCTGCCGTTATGTTGGCTACATCGACTTGCCTTAATGCGGCTACAACGGCTGCTCCAGACAGCAAGCCTATCATCGGCAAACAAGAGATTACCGTAACCGACGGACGAATGACTCCCGAAGTGTTATGGGCTATGGGTAGAATAGGTGGCTCAAGCGTTTCGCCCGACGGAAAGAAAGTTGCATACACCGTATCTTACTACAGCGTGAAGTATAACAAAAGCCATCAGGTAATCTACGTGATGAATGCCGACGGCTCTGGCAACACTCTGCTTACTACTACTGCCGATAATGAAGGCAGTCCGGCATGGATAAAAGGTGGTAGAAAAATAGCTTACCTCAGCGCGGCAAGCGGAAGCAACCAGATATGGGAAATGAATCCCGACGGAAGCGAACGACAGAAATTGTCGGATTATAAAGGTGGAGACATCGAAGGATTTAAGTTCTCGCCCGACGGTACTAAGGTGCTTTTCATCTCGCAAGTGAAATATGGACAGCGTACTGTCGATTTGTACCCCGACCTCGACAAGGCTTCGGGTATGGTGATAGACGATTTGATGTATAAGCATTGGGATGAATGGGTAGAAACAGTGCCTCATCCGTTCGTAGCCAACTTTGACGGAAACAAAGTAGCTGCCGAAACCGACGTATTGGAAGGAGAGCCTTACGAAGCTCCTCTGAAACCGTTTGGCGGCATAGAGCAATTGGCATGGAGCAACGATTCTAAGCAGATTGCTTATACTTGCCGTAAAAAGACTGGATTGGAATATGCCATCTCTACCGATTCTGACATCTATCTTTATAACATCGAAACTAAGGAGACTAAGAATCTCTGCAAGATGGATGAAAACGACAAGAACATGGGTTATGATACTAATCCGCAGTTCTCGCCCGACGGAAAATCTATCGCTTGGTTGAGCATGGAACGCGACGGTTACGAAAGCGACCGCAACAGACTGTGCGTTATGAACCTTAATACCGGAAAGAAGACGTATGTAGCCGAAGCATTCCAGTCGAGCGTAACAGATTTCTGCTGGAATCCGGATAGCAAGACTCTTTATTTCGTGGGTGTATGGCACGCTACCAGCATGATTCATAGCACCAACCTGAAAGGTGAAGTGAAACAGCTTACTGATGGCATGTACGACTATGGTTCGGTAGCTATGCTTAACGCCAACACGCTGATTACACAACGTCACTCTATCAGCAACGCCGATGAGTTGTTCACCGTTAATCTGAAGAAGAAAAACGAAGTGACTCGCATCACTAAAGAAAATGATCATATCTTCAACCAACTGAAACTGGGTAAGGTAGAAGGCAGATGGACTAAGACCGTAGACGGAAAGGATATGCTTTCATGGGTTATCTATCCTATCAACTTCGACCCCAACAAGAAGTATCCTACCCTATTGTTCTGCGAAGGTGGTCCGCAAAGCCCGGTTAGCCAGTTCTGGAGCTACCGCTGGAATTTCCAGATAATGGCAGCCAACGATTATATCATCATCGCGCCCAACCGCCGCGGTTTGCCTGGATTCGGCATGGAATGGCTTGAAGAAATCAGCACCAACTACGGTGGTCACTGTATGGACGACTATCTGAGCGCCATCGATGATATCGCCAAAGAACCGTATGTAGACAAAGACCGTCTGGGATGCGTAGGCGCAAGCTTCGGAGGATATTCTGTATATTGGTTGGCAGGACATCACAACAAGCGTTTCAAAGCGTTCATCGCTCACGACGGATTCTTCAACATGGATCAGCAATACTTAGAAACCGAAGAACTCTGGTTTACCAACTGGGATTTGGGTGGTCCGTACTGGGATAAAAGCAATCCTGCCGTACAACGCAGCTACTCTAACTCTCCGCACTTGTTTGTAGATAAATGGGATACACCTATTCTCTGCATCCACGGCGAAAAAGACTACCGTATCTTGGCATCGCAGGCTATGGCGGCATTTAATGCAGCAAAACTGCGCGGCGTTCCTGCCCAAATGCTTATCTTCCCCGATGAGAACCACTGGGTACTGAAACCACAGAACGGAGTATTATGGCAACGCACATTCTTCAACTGGCTGGATAAATGGTTGAAGCCCGCTAAATAATAAGATTACTACGCAATAATATATAAGGAAACCTCTCGCAATAAGTTTGATAGACTCGATGCGAGAGGTTTTCTATTTTAAGGTATCTACCGTTACAAACGGTTCTTATAGATTTCTGCCAAAAGCTTCTGATAACGGTTTTCTACTTCGTAATATGCCATCAGCTTATTGTAAACGTTATCGGCTTCGGTATAATAATCTATAACCGAAATCTGTCCTTCTGTAACAGCCTCTTTCAGTAGGCTGAGGGTGTTAGTCATCAGAGTAACATCGTACGCACGCATAGCCTCATCCAACTGACGGAGTTCGTTATATCGGCTCTGTACATCTGCCTCGGTTTGCAAACGCACATCGTCAAGACGCAAACGGGCACTCACCGCCTGAGCACGGGCTATCTTGTTTTTCTTTCGGTTAGAAAACAACGGCAGACTTCCGCCAATAAGGAAACCGTTACTATTCTCGTCTATAGAAGTATTTCTACGATAACCCACCTCCAACTTAGGAAGCCAGTTCTGACGCTGTACCGATACATTCTTCTCTGCCGCACGCGCCGAAGCATCTGCCATCTGCAGAGTAGCGTCGGTAGCTACCACTTCATCGTAAAGCTCATCATAACCTGCCGGAGCCTTCGTCTGAGGATATTCTGACGCAGAGAATTCTATTGGCAAATTACCGTTCATGGCAAGCAACTTCTGCAATGCTGTACGATGTGCGGCGTTATTCTGAGCCACCTCGGTCTGCACATTCATCAGTTCCATCTTTATCTTGTTGATGTCGAGCACGCCTGCATCACCTTGCTTCAAACGTTCATCAAACAATGTCAGTAAATCGCCGGCGTTCTTCTTGCGGAGCGAGAGCATAGCCTGCTGCTTGTTCAGCATAATCAGGTCGAGGCACAGATTCTTGGCAGAAAGCAGCAACTCGCGTCTCTCTACCTGATACTGTCTGTCTACTACTTCCTTCTGAAGTTTAACCGAACTATGGCGAGCCGCATACAGTGTAGGAAAGTCGAAACTCTGCGAAACTACCAGTTCCGAACTCGACATGCCACTTATGCCCTTGGTATAAAACGGACTATATTCTACCGACGGGTCTTCCAAATTATTCTGAGTCTGCACCTCCATACGGGCAGCCTCGGCATCCTTAGCCGAAGCCTGCAGCTCCTTGTTGTTACGCTCTATATTGCGTAGCACCTCATCTATAGCCTGAGCCTTTGCTTCGCCCAGCGAAACAAGCAAGGCTCCTACAGCTAAAAACGTATTAAGTTTATTCATTTGTCTCAGTCTTTTCTAAATTGATATTCAGATTATTTCCTGGTTTACGCCTTCTTACGATTCATCAACTCATATACTATAGGAACGATAAACGCATTAAGGAATGTAGATGTAAGCAATCCGCCCAATATCACCTTCGCCATCGGACTCTGTATTTCATTACCCGGCAAGTCGCCACGCAATGCCAACGGAATCAATGCCAACGCAGATGAAAGGGCTGTCATCAGAATCGGGTTAAGACGATCGAGCGAACCGTGAACGATGCTATCGCGCACATTCAGTCCTTCTTCCTGACGCAAGGTGTTATAATGGCTGATAAGCAACATACCGTTACGGGTAGCGATACCGAACAACGAGATAAATCCGATGATAGCCGGAATACTTACCTCGCCTGTAGTGCAAAGCAATGCGAATACACCGCCGATAAGTGCCAACGGAAGATTCAGCAAGATAACGGCACTCTGTCCGGCATTCTTAAACTGCATGTACAGCAGCAAGAATATAACCACAATACTCATGAACGAAGTCAAGAACAGAGTTCGACTCGCTGCTTGCTCGCTTTCAAACTGTCCACCGTATTCCACGTGATAACCTTCTGGCATCTGCACGTTTTCTTCCACTTTCTTACGGATGTCATTAACCACACCACGCAAGTCTCGTCCGCTTGTATTGGCAGAGATAACTATCTTACGCTGCACGTTCTCACGGTTAATGGTGTTAGGTCCCATGCTCGATACTATATCTGCCACGTAGCTCAACGGAATCTTACGTCCTTCGGCATCGTCTATCATCAGGTTCTTTACGTGCTCTATAGAGCCGCGGCTATCTTCGCCGGCACGAACCACCAAGTTGAACGAACGTCCTTTCTCGTAAACCTGCGATACGGTTTCTCCAGCCATGTTTACTGTAATGAACTCATTAAACTGTGGCAACGAGATTCCGTATTTTGCCAACATCTCACGGCGAGGTACAATCTTCAGCTCCGGACGTTCTACTTGCTGTTCTACATTCAAGTCGGCTACACCTTCTACATCGCTTATCACACTCTTTATCTGATTACCTAAAGAAAACATCTTGTTAAGGTCGTCACCAAACAGCTTAATGGCTATGCTAGCTTGTGTTCCGCTCAACATAGCGTCTATACGGTGACTGATGGGCTGACCTATTTCTATATTAGCTCCGGTGATGACCGACATTTTTTTACGTACATCGGCAAGTACCTCTTTATGCGAGCGGTCTTTCAGTTCGAACGGAGCTTCTATCTCGGATACGTTAACTCCTAATGCGTGTTCGTCGAGTTCTGCACGTCCGGTCTTTCGGGCTACGGTCTGAATTTCTGGAATAGAAAGCAGCAATTCTTCTGCCTGACGACCAATCTTATCTGATTCTTCCAATGAAATGCCCGGCATAGAACTTACGTTGATAGTGAATGAACCTTCGTTGAACGACGGCAAGAAGCTGCTTCCCAAAGTAAAGAACGCACCGAGAGCCAACAAAAATACCGCAACAGTAGAAATCAGCACCGGACGCTTGTGCGACAATGCCCACATCAGCGCAGCCTCGTAATACTTGCGAAGCCAGCGAGCCACGAACGCTTCTTTAGGGAGTCCTTCATTCTTGAAGTTGCCGCCCAGCAGATAGCTACACAATACCGGAGTAAGAGTAAGTGCCACCACGGTAGAAGCGAACAGAGATACAATGAAAGCTATACCCAACGGGATAAGCATACGTCCTTCCATTCCTGTAAGAAAGAAAAGAGGTACAAAGCTTACTACGATAATAAGAGTAGAGTTAAGGATAGGCATACGCACCTCGCGCGAAGCATGGAATACAACATCGACTACCGAACGACGTTCTGCCTGCGGCAACGAATGGTTGGCACGCAAGTGTTTCCATACGTTCTCCACGTCTACTATGGCATCGTCTACCAACGAGCCGATGGCAATAGCCATACCACCCAAACTCATAGTATTTATACTCAAGCCCATGTAATGCAATACCAATATTGTTACTACCAACGATAAAGGCAAAGTAACAAGCGAGATAACTGTAGTACGTGTATTCGCCAAAAAAAGGAATAACACTATCACTACGAATATAGCTCCTTCATAAAGCGAACTTTGTACGTTACTGATAGAGCTTTCAATAAAGCGCGACTGACGGAATGTATCGGTAGAAACTTTCACATCGGCCGGAAGGTTTTTCTGCAAGTCTTTCAAAGCCTCTTCAAGCTTCTCCGTAAGTTCTATGGTTCCGGTATTAGGCTGCTTGGTCACGGTGATAAGTACTGCAGGCTTTCCTTTCTCTGAAGCCAAGCCCAACTTAGGTTGCTGTGCTCCTACTTTCACGTCGGCTATATCTTCCAGCATAACCGGAGCGCCGCCGGCTCCGAGTTTTACTACAGAGCGAGCCATCTTATTTACATCGGTAGTAGACAGTACACCACGTACTATGTATTCATTGCCATACTCGTATATCACACCTCCGTTGGTATTCTGATTCATACCACGGGTAAAGTCCATTACTTCGCTCAGCGTAACGCCATAATATTTCATGCGTTCCGGGTGAAGCAATATCTGATATTCCTTTATATCGCCTCCAAGCACGGCAACTTGAGCTACACCGCCCGTAGAAAGGAGTCGCGGACGAATGGTCCAATCTGCCAAAGTACGGAGGTCGAGCATCGAAGTGCTGTCGGCAGTAAGACCTACAATAAGCAACTCGCCAAGGATAGACGACTGAGGGCCGAGCGTAGGCTTACCTACATTAGCCGGAAAGTCTTCCGAAGCCGCCGCAAGTTTCTCCGACACTATTTGTCGGGCCAAGTAAACATCTGTATCCCAATCGAACTCTACCCATACCACAGAGAATCCGGTAGTAGACGACGAGCGTACACGACGAACACCTGTAGCACCGTTCACAGCGGTTTCTATAGGGAAAGTAACCAACTGTTCCACCTCTTCGGCTGCCATACCTCCGGCTTCGGTCATAACTACCACCGTAGGAGCGTTCAAATCGGGGAACACATCAACTTCTGTATGAAAGGCGGTATACGTACCACCAATCAACAGCAACACAGACGCCACCAATATCAGCAGTCTGTTATGCAATGAAAAATGTATAATCTTATCGAGCATAATACTACATCCGCTAATTAATGGTTATGTGTATGTCCGGGGATAGCTGCACTGGCAGAAGCTAATTTAACGTGTATAGCGCCTTGGGTTACTACCTCGTCGCCTTCTTTCAGTCCCGACAATATCTCTACTCTACTACCGTCGCTCATGCCTATTTTTACCTCTTGTTTCTTATAGCCTTCTTCGTCTAAGCGCAGATATACAAAGTTTATGCCCTGCTCTTCTGTTAAGGCTGATGCAGGAACACTTATCACGCCAGGAATTTCGGAAGACAGCAGATATACTTCGGCAAAAGAACCGGGAATAATTTCACCGCGATTGTCGAACTCGAAAGTAACTGGGATGTAGAAAGAATTATCATCTGATGATTTGCCGTACGACAGCAAGCGACCCTTTAAGTCGGCCAGACGGAACACGGTTTCTCCATACGATGTACGGAAATTAGCCGATGCTACGCTGCCGAGCAACGGATAATAACGTTCTGAAACCTCGGCACGAAGACGCAAACGACGTGTCTGGCTAACAGACATCAAAGGCTGGCCAACATTTACAAAATCGCCTTCTTTTACGAAACATGATTTTACGTAACCCGAGATAGGTGACTTAACAGCAACACCCTTACCGTCTTTAGATGGCGATAAGGCTTCGTAAGCGATGCGTGCATTCTCATAAGTTTCTTTAAGCAGATTCAGTTCTTTCTTAGAAACAATCTGCTTTTCTGCCAACTTAACGGCACGTTCGTATTCGTCTTTAGCTGTAAGATAAGCCACCTTAGCACGCTTGGCAGGATCACCCTCTTGGATATTGTTACCCGAAACGGCAAGCACAGACGCGCCTTTCGCTACAGAAGTACCTTCTACAATAGAACGGTTAAGAGTAACTACTCCAGATACCGGTGCTACTACTGTAGCCTCTTCGCCTTGCGCCGCAAGAACCTGTCCGCTGGCGGGAATTACACGGCAGAAAGTACCGGCTTTTACGGTTTCTACCACTACTCCTGCAGCCTTAGCCTTTTCGGGAGTAAGGATGATTTCGTCAGAGTGACCGGCTTTAGCACCTTCGTGACTATGACCATCGTGATAATGGTTATGACCTTCATGTTCGTGGTCGTGACCTTCGTGCTCGTGGTCGTGACCCTCATGATTATGACCTTCGTGATTATGTTCTTCTGTTTCGTGGTTATGGCCATCATGATCGTGTCCTTCGTGACTATGTCCACAAGAACCCAATGTAAAAGCGGCCAGGAAGCCTACTAATAAATATAATTTCATTCTTATTTTATTTCTTTAGATTGGTAAATATATAAGGAGATTGTGTCCAACGTAATTAGCCGTCGGACATAACAAAACATTCTGCCTCATCAATTAGAGGCGCAATAATCAACCTAAAGAAGGAGGTGCACGAAGTCCCCCTGCCCTACAGATATACCGGGCATGAAGATGCTCCACATAAACGGTTTCTTCCGCGAAGAGCCGCATACAGGAAAGCTCTTTCAGCCAAAGTTCATCGTCGGGAGTATAAAGAATGGTACAAAAAGAATAATCGGGAACAAGGTGGAAGCCGTGAGGAGTGTTGCACACAAAGTGAGTTACACAGCCCGACGTACACGAATGCTGGTCGGCATCGCCACTATGATGCATGTAAGAACCGTCGTGATGAGTACACTTAACGCCCGCCCCACAATCGCATAAAGCCATCGTGGTACATACGGCCATATCATGTTCCAGGCAAAATACTCCAGCATGATGGTGATGGGGAAACACCGTAGCTATCTGCATCAATATACAGATTGCAATCAGCGCCCAACTATAAATCCTTCTTGCTTTTTCTTTCATACGGTTATTACTCAGACTTTTTCAAATATTAATTTAAGAGTAGCAAAATTACGCTAATGTTCACTCTATCAGAAAAACCACGATTAATATTAAGCTGTTTTAACATTCTTACCGATATGAAGCAAGATTCACCGAACGAAAATCATTATCTTTGCTCCCCAAATATAGCAAATACATCGCCATGAAACGGATAAAAGTTACTTCGCCACAAGCGCGCATACAGACAAGCATAGAATTACCATCGTCAAAAAGCATCTGCAACCGCGCACTTATCATCAGTGCCTTATCGAAAAGTGCATATCATCCAGAGAATCTATCCGACTGTGACGATACGCGTGTTATGGTAGAAGCACTGAATAATATGCCTGACGAAATAAATATCATGGCTGCCGGTACCGCAATGCGTTTCCTTACGGCATACCTCTCGGTAAGCGAAGGCACACACACCATTACCGGTACAAAGCGAATGCAGCAACGCCCCATCAGTATCTTGGTAGACGCACTGCGTACACTGGGAGCCGATATAGAATATGCGGCAGTAGAAGGTTTCCCTCCTCTGCGCATCAGCGGCAAGAAGTTGACTGAGAACGAGGTTACTCTGCCGGGCAATGTCAGCTCGCAATATATTTCGGCGCTACTAATGATAGGACCAATGCTTGAAAATGGCTTAGACCTGACGCTGACAGGCGATATCGTATCGCGCCCCTACATCAACATGACACTGAAATTGATGCAGGAATTCGGTGCAAGAGCTATATGGACCGACGAGAATCATTTGCGTGTAGAGGCAGGACCGTATAAGCCTATCCCATATTTTGTGGAGAGCGACTGGAGTGCGGCTTCGTATTGGTATGAGATATGCGCCTTATCAGAAGATGCAGAGATTTGTCTTCCGGGACTCTTTAGACACAGTCTGCAGGGCGACCATAAGGTAGCCGACCTATTCAGTAACCTTGGAGTGGAGACTATATTCAACGAACGCGGAGTGACTCTCAAGAAAACAGCAGTAAAGACAGAGCGGATGGATTATGATTTCGTAAACCAGCCCGACCTGGCGCAGACTTTCGTAGTGACTTGTGCCCTGCTTGGAATACCATTCCGCTTTGAGGGACTGCATAACCTTAAGATAAAGGAAACCGACCGCATAACAGCACTCATAGCCGAGATGAAGAAACTTGGCTACCAAATTGAAGAAAAAGAAAACGCCGTATTAAGTTGGGACGGAAACCATACTGAAACAGCAGTAGCACCCGCCATAGATACCTACGAAGACCATCGTATGGCAATGGCATTCGCTCCGGCTTGCATGCGAATAAAAGACTTATATATCAATAATCCGGAGGTGGTAAGCAAGTCATACCCACACTACTGGGAGAACCTTACACAAGCCGGATTTGACATCATAATGGAGGAACAAGAATGATTATTCTAATCTTAATATTAATAATATTCGGACTAACAACCGGATATTTCTACAACAGAAACATACAGAAAAAGATAGAGCGCGGAGAACTTGAAGAAGCTCCCGAGGTAGTAGACGTAGACAGTGAATGCTGCGGACAGCACCAGATATGCGAAAAAGAAAGTCTGCTGGCTGCCGTAAGTAAACAGATAGAATATTATGACGACGAGGAGCTGGACAGATTCCGAGGTCGCCAGTCCGATCAATATGAAGAAGAAGAGATAGAAGAATTCAGAGACATTCTCTACTCAATGAAAGACGATGAGGTAGCCGGATGGAGCCGCAGCCTGCAGTTGCGCGGTGTAGAGTTACCCGATGAGCTGAAGGACGAGCTGTTCCTGATAGTAGGCGAACGACGCTTCGAATCTTCGGCAAAATAACACACTCACATTCTTAACTGAACACATCACATCATGGATAACCTGATAGAATTATTTCAATATACATTCTTCCAGCACGCTCTTTTAGGCAGTTTGTTTGCCAGCATCGTCTGCGGAATTATCGGTACGTACATCGTGACCCGACGGCTGGTGTTCATAAGCGGAGGTATTACCCACGCTTCGTTCGGTGGTATCGGCATCGGGTTATACGCCGGAGTGTCGCCTATACTGTGCGCTGCAATATTCTCTGTGCTGTCGGCTTTCGGAGTGGAATGGCTCAGCAAGCGAAGCGATATGCGCGAAGACTCAGCCATAGCCGTGTTCTGGACTTTCGGTATGGCCATAGGTATCATATTCAGTTTCTTGGCTCCCGGCTTTACGCCCGATTTATCGTCGTATCTGTTCGGCAATATCCTTACTATTACTACTAGCGACATTGCCATGCTGGGCATACTCAGCGTTATACTGGCAGTGTTCTTCGGTTTGTTCCTTAGAGCAATCATCGCCATCGCTTTCGATAGAGAGTTTGCACGCTCGCAGCATCTGCCAGTTGCCTTGTTCGAGTATCTGCTCATGATGTTCATTGCACTCACCATCGTATCATGCCTGCGCATGGTAGGAATAGTGCTGGTAATATCACTGCTCACACTGCCGCAAATGACGGCTAATTTGTTCACCAACAGCTTTAAGCGCATCATCTGGCTGTCTATACTGATAGGATATGTAAGCTGTATAGGGGGACTGTTCTTTTCGTACAAATGCCAGATTCCATCGGGAGCTGCAATAATATTTGTATCTATCCTGATTTATGCCTTAGCAAAAACCGGACGGTTATGCTATAAGAAATCATGAAAGAATCATTATCTTTGCTGAAAACAATAATCATATAATGATATGGAAATAAAAATCACATCGTTAGACAATATCCGCGAGGCGGCTAAGCAATTCATCGCCGCTATGGGAGATAATACCGTCTTCGCTTTCTACGGAAAAATGGGAGCCGGAAAGACTACATTCATTAAGGCTGTATGCGAAGAGCTGGGCGTTACTGATGTTATCAACTCACCTACATTCGCCATCGTAAACGAGTATCGTTCTGATTCTACCGGCGAACTGATTTATCATTTCGACTTTTATCGTATCAAGAAGCTCGACGAGGTGTACGATATGGGTTACGAGGATTATTTCTACAGTGGCGCATTGTGCTTTATAGAATGGCCTGAGCTGATAGAAGATGTGCTTCCGGGCGATGCCGTTAGCGTGCGCATAGAGGAGGCGGAAGATGGTGGCCGCACTGTTAGCTTATGATAACTCATTATATCATACAATCAGTCTTTGTCCTGGTGGGATTGATGGCGGTATTGGCTTCTGTCTTTAACTGGGATTGGTTTTTTACCGCTAATAATACTCGCTTTATAGTGGAGAATGTTGGCAGAGTGAGGGCGCGGTTGTTTTATGCCGTTATCGGATTGTTTATGATAGCGACGGGGGTATTTTTCTTCTTGACACTGCAAGGGGTGATTTAATCATATAGCATAAAAAAGCATCTCAAAAAGTTTTAGTTTTGACTTTTTGAGATGCTTTTTTTATTCTGTTTTTTGTTTTGGCCATTCGGATGGCTTTACTTCTTCTTTTGTCTTGATACAAAAGAAGAAGTAACAAGAAGAAAAAATCAAGGCTGAACGTCTCCGGGGCTACTGCGGAAAGGCCGTTCTGGTGCCGTGAAGCCAAACTCGCTTCGTTTCACTACGCTCAGACAAGGCTTCCCAACACCGCCCGTCCATTCCTTCGCTCACGCCCCTCCGCCTAGGCCGGTCTTTCATTTCTAACGGCTTCTTTATTCGCCAAGGCGCTTCGCTGTTGGCTTTTTGCCTTCGGCTTTGGCTTTCACTATATGACTTCTGAGGTAAGATTTGTATACATGAAATTTTGCTTGAAAATGGCTTAAAGAAAGAATGCGAATTTCTGAAAACTATTCGCATATTGCAAGCCTGCAATTTGCATATTGCAGACTGACTTTTCGAATACTTTTTTATTTTTCTCGTATTCTTTTTTATCCCGTCCAGAATGTGCTGTAGGGCCGTTTTTTTGAATTATTTATGGGTTGTATCTTACAGACAGAAAATCTCGCTTCTTTTTATTAAGTAAAAGTATGAGACATTTAAAGACAGTGAACTTGGCGTGGCTTTATTCTGCTAATCAAGACACGTCGCTTAGAATCAGTTTTTATATGTAAAGACAAAAATGTGAGAGAAACGTCCGTTGACTTCGGTTATTTGCACAGAGAAAATGAATGAACGGAACATGTTGATGTTATCATATATAAACGTAGGAAGGAACGACTTGTATTCTTCTGCGTGACTGGCTATATAGTCCATATCTGCAACCATGATGTATGAAGCCTCGCGCGAGAGATTTGATACACACTCGTCGAACAATGTGTTGCGTGACGAAGCAACCATCTTGGAAACACATGAATCGACACGGTTTTTATTTGACTCTATAATAACACTGTCGGGCAACTCTACTGGATTAATTGTTGATATCAATCCCTCAACACGCTGCACACACGAATCTGGTGTATGCATGGAACCGCCTAAATAACATACTTCGCTGTTAATGAGTATATCAAACTCGCTCCACACGTGCGATTGACCTTCAGACAACAGAGGGAATGAAGAATTTCTAGCATAAAGAGTCATGAAATTAGCCGACTTGGAATGATATAAACCAGAAAATATCGGGTCGGCAGCAAGCGAGTTTTTCTTTTTTTCTGTGTCGATAACCTGCTCTATCAACTTCTTCTGATAGCTGACTGCTACAAAGCCTTTTCCGCTGTATGTAGAAAGAAAATCTCCGCTCTTCATTGGATAAACCACTATATCCTTGCCTTGATAAGTTTCACGCTTAGGATTAAAGTCGCCTCCACCCTTCTTCAAGAGCCACTCAAACAACTTCTCACCTGGCTTATCGGTTGTAAAGTATACAATGATATCACGAGGGGTAGACGGACGATGGAAGCTGATGAGAAACTTTCCCAACTGATTACCTATGCCGTGCGCATCACTATCCGAGAACAGGCCGGTATCTTTGAATAGCATCGACACAATACCCGCGTTATGTAGCGAGTCGAATTCTGAAGCATAAGTTGTATGAGGAAGTTCGCTGACAAGTAAATCGAGATTATCCGTTTCTAATACACCGATACAATCGGACGGAACAAGTGTCAGCAAGTTGAAGTCTTTATCAAGTTCGGCCATTCCTGCATGAGCATACTTGGTAAACCCCATTCCAATGCAGAACAGGATAACAGAAAGTATAACACCAAGTTTTCCGACCGTACGTAATTTCATCTCAAAACTATATCTTTTTCGCAAATATAGCTAATTATTTTAAAATTACGATAAAAAACGAAAATATAAAATAAAAAAGGCAACCGATTGGTTGCCTCAAATAAAGAAATAAAGGGTGGCAGATGGGACTCGAACCCACGACATTCAGAACCACAATCTGACGCTCTAACCAACTGAACTACAGCCACCATATTTAAGCTTTTCAATAAAGGTTATCGAGAGGGTGACTAGTGGGACTCGAACCCACGACATTCAGAACCACAATCTGACGCTCTAACCAACTGAACTATAGTCACCATGTTGATTACCTTTTCAAAAGCGATTGCAAAGGTAGACATTAATTTGAAACTTGCAAACAAAATTCAAAAAAAAGTGCGTTTTGAGAGTATTATTTGTCAAAACGCACTCATTTCATTATTCGTAAATAGCCTTTTTACCTGCTAATAACGTATTTTTCATCAACGAAACGATGGTCATCGGTCCTACTCCACCAGGAACCGGAGTAATGAAAGAACAACGCGGAGCTACCTCATCAAATTTTACATCACCTGTCAACTTGAAGCCAGATTTACGTGTAGCGTCGGGAACGCGAGTAGTACCAACGTCTATAACTACCGCTCCTTCTTTCACCATTTCTGCCTTCACGAAGTTGGGCTGCCCCATGGCTGCAATGATAATATCAGCTTCGCGACAGATTTCTGTAATTCCTTGCGTACGACTATGACATACCGTTACGGTAGCGTCGCCAGGGTTTCCTTTCTGCATCATAAGCATAGCCATAGGCTTACCTACAATGTTGCTTCTACCCAATACTACGCACTTCTTGCCTCTCGTATCAATTTCATATCTTCTCAGCAATTCCATAATACCGTTTGGAGTAGCCGAAATATAACAAGGTAGTCCGATAGACAAACGGCCTACGTTAATAGGATGGAATCCGTCGACATCCTTACGATAATCTATGCTTTCGATAACCTTCTGCTCCGAGATATGCTTAGGAAGCGGCAACTGTACGATGAATCCATCTACATCGGGATCTTCGTTCAGCTCTTTAACATTAGCCAACAACTCATCTTCCGTCACATCCGCTTCGTAACGAATCAGCGACGATTTGAAGCCACACACCTCACACGCCTTAACTTTAGCGGCTACGTAAGTCTCGCTGCCGCCATCGTGTCCTACCAAAATAGCAGCAAGATGAGGACGCTTACCACCACGGGCTACAATCTCAGCCACTTCGGCAGCAATCTCCTGCTTAATCTGCTCTGATACTGCTTTTCCGTCAATCAATGTCATACTTATATATCTTTAAATAGTTTGTTTTCTATACTTATTACTACAACTACGGCAATTGCACGAAACGCTTCTTACCTTTCAGCTTAGACTGCCACACGATGCTATACTTCTTACGTTCCGGGATATCGCCCACCACGGTACGGCAAAGATTCTCCTCACGGTCGGCTTTAAATGATGGGCGCATACTGGCATACTCCTTACGAGCTTTATAAACCGCCACAGCATTTTTCATGTCTCCTTTAAGAACAAATACAGCTGCCGCTACATAATCGAGCACGAAACGCATACGCATCACCGCATTCAGTTCGGCCTCGGGCAAGTTTTTATATAACATCAACAAGTTATTTCTGAAGTTGAGAAAGGTTTTACGAGGGTTCTCCTTTTTAAGTGTAGCGCCGCCCACATGATAAACACGGCTCTGAGGCACACATACTATCATTCTGCCACGACTACGAAGGCGCCAACACAGATCAATTTCTTCATTATGCGCAAAGAAGCGGCCATCCAGTCCGCCTGCCATCTGGTAATCGGCCTGACGAATGAGCAATGCCGCACCGGTAGCCCAGAATATCGACATAACAGTATCGTATTGTGCGGTATCTTTCTCTACCATCTCAAATATACGTCCACGACAGAACGGATAGCCTAATCGGTCGATGAATCCACCCGACGCCCCAGCATACTCAAACATTTCCTTATGATGCCAGCTGAGCAACTTAGGTTGGCAAGCTGCCACTTCGGGATGAGCATCCATATAATCTGTCAATGTAGACAACCAACCTTCGGTTACCTCTACATCGCTATTCAGCAGAACCACGTATTCAGCCTCAACATGCTGCAATGCCTTATTATATCCGTCGGCAAAACCATAATTACGGTCTAGGCGAACCAAGCGAACCGACGGAAACTCTTTCTCTACCACTTCGCAAGATTTGTCAGTCGAAGCATTATCGGCCACACAAACTTCCACTCCATCGGCTTGCGAATATTGCACCACCGACGGAAGAAACTTGCGAAGCATGGTTTCGCCGTTCCAATTTAATATTACGACCGAGACTTTAAGCATACCTACTATTATTACACCTTATATATAATATACATCACACAATAGTTCCTACTAACGAAGTCTCGTCTTCGTTAAAGCATTCAAGACGGACAGTGATAATACGATTATCAAGTTCATTATCGCGCTTTATCTCTACACGAATATAATTATCTGTAAAGCCGTGCATGGGGACTCCTTCTTTAGAATGTTCCATAAGCACTTTCATCTCACGTCCGATATGCTTACGATAGAAAGCCTTTGTTTTTTCGTCCGATATCGCCAAGAGTCGTTGGCTTCGTTCATGCTTTTCATCGGGCGACACCACATGGTCTATCTTGAGAGCCTGAGTGCCCGGACGCTCTGAATAACTGAATACATGAAGCTGAGTTACATCCAAGCCTTTTATAAATTGATAAGCTTTTTCGAAGTATTCTTCTGTTTCACCACGAGTACCAACTATCACGTCTACACCGATAAACGCATCGGGCATGAGCGATTTAATCTTCTGTATCTTCTCGGCGAAAAGAGCAGTATCATAACGACGGCGCATCAACTTCAATACCTCATCGCAACCCGACTGAAGTGGAATATGGAAATGAGGCATGAAACGCTTAGACTTAGACACAAATTCTATAATCTCGTCTGTAAGCAAGTTTGGCTCGATAGATGAGATACGATAACGCTCTATACCCTCTACCTCATCGAGCGCCTTTACCAAATCGAAGAAATTCTCGCCAGTCGATTTACCAAAATCGCCTGTATTGACTCCGGTTATTACGATTTCCTTTCCTCCTTCGGCTGCTACCTCTTCTGCCTGCTTCACGATATCGGCAATGCTTCCGTTACGACTGCGTCCGCGTGCAAACGGAATAGTGCAATATGAACAGAAGTAATCGCATCCGTCTTGCACCTTCAAGAAGTAACGTGTACGGTCGCCACGCTCGCACGAAGGAGAGAACTTACGTATATCCTTCGACGCAGTAGTCACAGCCTCACCATGCTCACGCTTCTGCATATCGCCCAGATACTTTATCAAATCGCCTTTTTGTTCGGCTCCTAACACAAGGTCTACACCTTCTATATCTGCCACCTGTCCTGGCTTGAGCTGTGCATAACATCCCGTCACCACGATAAACGCCCCTGGGTTCTCTTTAGCCAAACGATGTATGGCCTGACGACATTTCTTATCTGCCACCTCAGTAACAGAGCATGTGTTAACGATGCAGATATCCGCCACTTCACCTTTACGGGCAGTACGCACACCAGCCTCCTTCAATATCTTACCGATAGTAGATGTTTCAGAGAAATTGAGCTTGCAGCCCAACGTATAATAAACCGCTTTTTTATTTTGGAATACAGTTGTATCTATCATAATTACCTTTGTAATATTATAAGGTGCAAAGTTAAAAATAAAATGTTAGAGTATAATCAGAGAAAAGACAAAATAGGGAATACACAAAACGAGAACGCATGTTAAACAACATACTTATTGGGGGCGTTTTAAGGGTTTATAATGCGGATTTGTTAATTTAATATGTTTAAAAACACATTTTTTACGAAAAAAGTCGAGTTATGGAGAACAACGTATTAAAAAACTCCATATCTTTGCACCGTCTTCAAAAGGGAAGACAAAGCATTAAAGTATTACAGATTTTTAAAAGCAAAAGAAAATGAAAAAATTAGTATTTTTGTTCGTAGCATTCGCTGCTGTATCTTTCGCATCTTGCGGTAACAAAGCAGCTAACTCTGAAAACGCATCTGATTCTGCATCTGTAGAAGCAACTGTAGTAGAAGAAGCAGCTCCTGTAGCTGGTGATTCTTTGAACGCTGCTGCTGATTCTACTGATTCTACTTCTACAGTAGTAGCTGAATAATTCGCAGAGCGTACGAACGCGAGAGAATTGAAAGTCTGCAAGCACAGCCTGCAGACTTTTTTTATGCCCTTATATGGACACAAAATAAAACTCGCCGCAAGAAGATAACTGAAATCATACTTTGATTCAGCCACTTCTTGCGGCGAGTTTGTTATTTTGATAGCAGAGCGTTTACTGCTTCATCAGGAAAGTCTTGAACGACTGGAAGTCTTTACTCATAGGAACAGACTGCTTGGTTCCGCGCATAAAAGCCTGAAGTTTTTCTGGAATCTTCACTTCTGCGCCGATGATATCTTCTACAGTCTGAAGGAATTTAGCCGGATGAGCTGTTTCGAGGAACACACCAGTTTCGCCTGGTTTCAAGTCTTCCGACAACGCACGATAGCCACAAGCTCCATGAGGGTCGAGCAAGTATCCGGTTTCTTCGTAAGTCTTCTGCACTGTCTCTCTGATTTGATCGTCGGTATAAGTTTCTCCGCTTATCTCGGCAGCTATAGCGTCGTGACTGCCTCCGTAGAGGTCGAGAACTCTGGCAAAATTACTAGGATCACCCACATCCATCGCATTGGCAATAGTAGAAACCGACGGACGAGGGTTATACTCTCCGGTTTTGAGATACTGATAGAATATATCGTTGCGGTTATTGGCTGCAATGAAACGCTTAACCGGAAGTCCCATACGCTTACCGAATAATCCGGCTGTGATATTTCCGAAGTTTCCGCTCGGCACACAAACCACAAGATTATCAGCCTTGCCAATTTTCTTCATCTGCGCATAAGCATAGAAATAATAGAATGCCTGCGGAAGGAAACGAGCCACATTGATAGAGTTGGCAGAAGTAAGTTGCATATGATCGTTCAGTTCTTTATCCATAAAAGCATTCTTAACCAACGCCTGACAATCATCGAACGTACCGTCAACTTCTACAGCCGTAATATTCTGACCCAATGTAGTGAACTGCTTTTCCTGAATCTCGCTGACCTTTCCTTTCGGATAAAGTACATACACATGGATACCTTCTACACCCAAGAAACCATTTGCCACGGCACTGCCCGTATCGCCAGATGTAGCGACAAGCACGTTAACCTGACTTTTGCCTTCCTTACGTATAAAGTAACCCAAGAGTCGCGCCATGAAACGCCCGCCTACATCCTTGAACGCCAGCGTAGGTCCGTGAAACAACTCCAATGAATAGATATTATCTTTCACCTTTACTGCAGGCACGTCAAAGCTCAACGTATCATATACGATATGCTTCAATGTATCGGCCGGCACATCTTCCCCGAAAAAAGCGTCGGCTACGCGATACGCTATTTCCTGAAACGTCATGTTTTCTATCTCTTCATAAAAAGATGCAGGCAAAGGTTTTATCTCGCGGGGCATATAAAGACCCTTGTCGCCTGCCAGTCCGCGCACTACAGCTTCTTCGAGTGTTGCGTCGGATGCTTGTTTGTTTGTACTGTAGTATTTCATGATGCTCTATTTTATATCCATAAAAAGGTTCATAAATTCATCTTTATCTAGCAAGCCATACTCTCCTTTCTGGCAAGCTACTTCATCGTAGGTCGATACATTATCAGGCTCGATGCCTGGATAATAAATCAGGAACGGTATCGGCTCGGCTGTATGAGTGCGAAGCTCACACGGTGTAGGATGGTCTGGCAATACAGCTATCGCCACCGGCTCGTCCCAATCTTTCACAGCCTCATATATCGGACCCACAGCCCTGCGGTCGAGGTATTCTATTGTTTTCAACTTCAATGGCACATCACCTTCGTGTCCGGCCTCATCGCTTGCCTCGATATGCAGATATACAAAATCATCTGTCTTCAGAGCTTCGATGGCAGCCTGCGCCTTACCTTCATAATTGGTATTATACAAGCCGGTAGCTCCTTCCACATCGATGCAACGCAATCCGGCGTAATGGCCTATACCTCGAATCAAATCGACAGCCGTAATGACTGAACCTTTCTTGATACTGGGATACTTGTCCGACAAAGGCTCCATCTTAGGACGATACCCCGGACTCCACGGCCAAATGCTATTAGCCGGATCTTCGCCTTCAGCAACCCGCTTTAAGTTCAACGGATGATTAGCCAGCAACTCCTGCGATTTCATAATCAAATCGTTAAGCAAAGCCGCCGTTTCTTCCGCTTCAGGACGAAGAGCCTTTACCAGGTTAGGGCGGAAAGGTTTAAGAGGCACATCGTGAGGAGGCACGCAAGCCACGTGTTTATCACCACCTTTTATAACCAACAAATGGCGGTACTGAACTCCGGTGTAGAAATGCACCTTATCATTTCCTAACTTCTCTTCGAGATATTTTATCAGCACATCAGCCTCTTCGGTAGAGATATGTCCGGCAGAGTGATTCTTCAGCAACTCGCCTTCCACACACACCAAATTACACCGCATAGCCATATCATCGGGCTGCAAATCAACTCCTATGCTGGCAGCCTCAAGCACTCCCCTTCCCTCGTAAACGGTAGGAAGGTCGTAGCCCATTACCGACATATTGGCAACTTCGCTTCCGGGATGAAACCCATCGGCCACGGTCTTCAACATACCGGTTTTTCCCATCTTAGCCAATCTATCCATATAAGGAGTATCGGCGTATTGCAGCAAGGTTTTGTTTCCCAATGACGGAACAGCCCAATCGGCCATACCGTCACCTAAAATAATAAGATGCTTCATAAGCCTAAATGTTTGCAATGCTCATAATATCGGCAAAGACACCGGCAGCTGTAACCCCGGCTCCTGCACCATATCCTTGTATAAGCATCGGGTATTCGTTATATCGTTCAGTTGTAATTAAAATAATATTATTGCTTCCTTCTAGTTCATAGAATGGATGATTATGGTCTACTTCTTCAAGGCGTACTTCGGCACGTCCGTTTTCCAAGCGAGCTACGAAACGCCAGCGTTTTCCTTCTTTTTCAAGAACCTGACGGCGTTCTTCGAAACCGGCGTCAAGCGACGGAAGTTTCTTCCAGAACTGCTCTATTGTACCTTCGAATAACTCGTTAGGTATGAACAAACGTTTCTCTACATCTTCCTGATTAAGACGATATCCTGCCTCGCGCGCCAAGATAACCAACTTGCGCACCACGTCTTTTCCGCTCAAATCAATTCGTGGGTCGGGCTCTGAGTATCCGTCTTCTTTAGCCAGACGTACAGTCTCACTAAACGGAACCTTCGCGCTGATTTTATTGAAGATGAAGTTAAGCGTACCGCTCAACACGGCTTCTATCTTAAGAATCTTGTCGCCGCTGTTTATCAAGTCGTTTATGGTATTGATTACCGGAAGTCCGGCACCAACGTTTGTCTCGAACAAGAACTTAACGCCACGCTGACGAGCGATGTGCTTCAACTCAGCATAATTCTCGTAATCGGAAGACGCCGCTATCTTATTTGCGGCTACAACAGCTATGTTATGGCTGAGGAATTCCTTATATAATCCGGCTATATCATTATTGGCTGTACAGTCTACAAATACCGAATTAAAGATATTCATGCCGATAATCTCATCGTGTAGCACCTGAGGCGAAGAAGCCATTCCTTTCTCTTCAAGATCCTTACGGAAGTTCTCCAAGTCTACACCGTTACGACTGAATATCGCCTTATGTCCGTTGGCTATACCCACTACCTTCAAGTACAAGCCACGCTCACTCTTCAGACGCTCTTGCTGTCCGTGAATCTGCTCTATCAAGCTACTGCCCACAGTACCAACGCCGCAGATAAACAAATTAAGCACTTGGTACTCCGACAAGAAAAAAGAGTCGTGAATAACGTTCAGAGTTTTACGTAAAGAAGCTCCATCTACCACAAATGATATGTTGGTTTCTGATGCACCCTGCGCACAAGCTATCACATTAATGCCATTACGTCCCAGAGTTCCGAAAAGTTTTCCGGCGATACCCGGAGTATGCTTCATGTTTTCTCCAACGATAGCCACGGTAGCCAATCCGCTTTCCGCCTTCATCGGACTGATTTCTCCCATTTCGATTTCCTTGGCAAACTCTTCGTTCAGCACTTCGCATGCTAAAGATGCATCCTCGTTTCTTACACCGATAGAAGTAGAGTTTTCTGAAGAAGCCTGCGAAACCAAGAATACACTTATGCCGTTTTCAGCCAAAGTCTTGAAGATACGATGGTTTACACCGATAACGCCCACCATGCCGAGGCCGGTCATAGTGATAAGGCAAGTATCATTGATAGAAGATATACCCTTGATAGCCTTAGATGAATCGCTTGCATCCTGCTTAATGATAGTACCAGCTGCTTCCGGATTAAATGTATTCTTTACCAGAATAGGAATATTTTTATGACACACCGGATAGATAGTAGGCGGATAAACTACCTTGGCACCGAAGTTACAAAGCTCCATCGCTTCTACATAGCTCAACTCATTTATAGGATAAGCAGAGCTGATAACACGAGGGTCGGCTGTCATGAAGCCGTCTACATCGGTCCATATTTCTAAAACGTCGGCATTAAGCGCAGCCGCCAGAATTGAAGCTGTATAATCTGAACCACCACGACCCAAGTTGGTGACTTCGCCTGTCGTCTTATCCGAAGATATGAATCCCGGGACCAACGATACCTCAGGTATTTCCTTAAAGGTTTCGCAAACCAACTTGTTGGTAAGTTCTGTATCGAGAATATTCTTATTATGCTTTTTCTCTGTTTTGATGAACTGTCGCGAGTCGAACCATTGCGCACCATTTATCAGTGCAGCCACAATGATAGAAGAAAGACGTTCACCATAGCTCACAATAGTAGCGGAAGTCTTAGGCGACAAGTCGCGAATCAGATAAATTCCCTGGAATATGTCTTTTAGTTCGTTCAACAATTCGTTTACGCAGTCCAGAAGCAACTCTCTCTTCTGCCCGGCGGGAATTACCGTATATACCATTTCAATATGGCGATTCACTATCTCTTTCATCTCCTTCTCGTAGCCCGAGTCTCCCTCTGACGCCATGCGCGAGGTCTTTATCAGCTTATCGGTTATACCTCCCAGTGCAGAAACTACTACGATTACCTTATCGTCGACAGATTCGACAATTTTCTTCACGTTTAACATGCTATTGACAGAACCTACGGATGTTCCGCCGAATTTCATTACTTTCATGAGCCTTATATATGTTTATGCCGCTATTTCTTCGCCTTTTCACCTAAAAGCAAAGTAACGTAACAAATTAAAATATCCGATTAAAAATAAAAGAATGGAACTAATCCCATATATAAGCCTGAATCCACAGGCGTGAATCACATAGAAACACTTATAAAAAACACATCACCCCAGAGGGGTCATCCCTGTCCCGGTAATCATGGTTGAAACAGTACCTGCCGTTTCGCCCAACATAATGATATGATGTAAGTCTCTGTTCATGAATATTTGTTTCTTCGGCCACAAATATAATAACATTTTTCCATAACAATGCGATATGCACGATTATTTTATCGTACAAAGCCTTTTTGCACTACGAAAGTCTGAGCATGAAGCGAAAACCATCACAACATTTGCATATAAATGAAAAAACACATATTTTTGTTCATCAAATATTTCATTCCACATTTTGACAAACTTTTAAAACAGCAAAATATATGGCAGACTCAAAAACAATAATCAGCGAAGCTGAAGAGAAGATGGATATGGCTATTATGTATCTGGAAGAAGCTTTGGCTCACATCCGCGCCGGAAAGGCAGACGTACGCCTACTCGACGGTATACGCGTAGATTCTTACGGAAGCATGGTTCCTATTAATAATGTAGCGGCTGTAACTACACCAGACGCACGCAGCATCGCCATCAAACCGTGGGATAAAAGCATGTTCCGCGTAATAGAAAAAGCTATCATCGACTCAGCTCTTGGCATTATGCCAGAGAACAACGGTGAAATTATCCGTATCGGTATACCGCCACTCACAGAGGAACGACGCAAACAGTTGGCTAAGCAGTGCAAAGGCGAAGGCGAAACAGCTAAGGTTAGCGTGCGCAACGCTCGCCGTGACGCTATCGACGCTCTGAAGAAAGCGGTGAAAGACGGAATGCCAGAAGACGAACAGAAAAACAGCGAAGCTAAACTGCAGAAAGTACACGATAAGTACATCAAGCAGATAGACGATATGCTTGCAGCAAAAGATAAGGAAATCATGACGGTATAATACCCGTTCATTATATGATAAATAAGCACGGACCACGATGACACTATGCCTCAGTCCGTGCTTTTATTAATTATAAATATAAATAGCGAAACACAATATATCATTTTGGATAAAGGATTAGTCATAAGAAATACAGGTAGCTGGTATGTGGTAAAAACAGACAGCGGCCTCAGCGTAGAGTGTAAAATAAAAGGCAACTTCCGACTAAAAGGTATACGGAGCACAAACCCCGTAGCGGTGGGCGACAGAGTGCAGATTTCCGGAACCGAAAGCGGAAACTCTTTCATCACAGAGATAGAAGACCGCAAGAATTATATCATTCGCCGTGCTTCTAACTTATCTAAACAATCGCACATCATAGCAGCCAACCTCGACTTGTGCTTGCTGGTGGTAACGGTGAACTATCCTGAAACTTCTACTACATTCATCGACCGTTTTCTAGCATCGGCCGAAGCGTACCGTGTTCCGGTGTCTATAGTCTTCAATAAAGTAGACCGATACACCGAGGATGAATTGCGCTACTTAGAAGGACTAATCAATCTATACAATACCATCGGCTATACATGTTATAAGGTGTCTGCTCTGACAGGCGAAGGCATAGACGAAATACGCAATCTGCTTAAAAACCGCATTACATTATTCTCGGGACATTCGGGCGTAGGAAAATCGACTCTTATAAATGCCATCTTGCCCGAACAGCATCAGAAGACAAGCGAAATATCGGCAGCGCATAATAAAGGTATGCACACCACTACATTCTCTGAGATGTTCCCCGTAGAAGGCAACGGATATATTATAGATACTCCGGGGATAAAAGGATTCGGAACATTCGATATGAAAGACGAAGAGGTAGGACATTACTTCAAAGAGATATTCAAGTTCTCGGCAGAATGCAAATACGGTAACTGCACACATCGCCACGAACCGGGATGCGCCGTACGTCAGGCTGTTGCCGATCACTACATCAGCGAGTCGCGCTATGCTTCTTATTTAAATATCCTAGAAGATAAAGAAGAAGGTAAATATCGTTCCGCATATTAGAATCACTCACATAATATATAAGGCTCGCATCACTGCGAGCCTTACATTAAGAGATTACTAATTAATTTTTTAGGGATAATACATTTACCCCATCTGATAGAGATATAAACCATATCACCACTGTAATACGGATTTTTACACCTATAAAATAGATGCAACAAAAGAAAACCACGCATCACTGCGGGATTATTCTCATGCGTAAAGATATGCAAAAAGAAATACCCCCCTATCAATTAACGGATTTTAACTGAATACACCTGCTTTTCTCGACATAAATCAAGAAAAGCGCAATAAAAAGAAAGAAACTTCAAACTTTATATGGCAATTCATGCCTTAATTGGGCATTAAGTCAAAAGTAAAAAATATTAATTCCGCTTTTTAACGCTTATCCATATACACTTATTTTTTCCTGACTTTATCAGTTTTTTGTTACTAATACACCAGCCATAAATGTGCCCGTTACGGCAAAGTCGTCTTACTTCGAACGATGTGAATGCTTACTTCGACCGAAGTAAGCGCTCACTTCGAGTCGGTCAACGTGCTTACTTCGGTCGAAGTAAGACGACTTTATTAAAGAATTTCAAGACTTCCATATAATGGCAATATCATACCTTACACTTATTTTTTATCTTTGTATGAAAAACAGGTAGAATAATACGATGGCTAAAGAAAAGACTGTATATGTATGTAGCAACTGCGGACAGGAATCGCCTAAATGGGCAGGCAAATGTCCGTCGTGCGGACAATGGAACACTTTCGTAGAAGAAGTGGTACGAAAAGAGGCACCAGTAGCAAAACACGTAGCCCACGGAATAGAATCAATCAAGTCGAAACCGCAACGCTTGTTCGAGATTACTTCGAGCGACGAGCAACGAATTGACATGGGCGACGAAGAGCTGAACCGCGTATTAGGCGGTGGACTGGTAGAAGGCTCGCTTACACTGATAGGCGGTGAGCCGGGTATCGGAAAGTCAACTCTCGTATTGCAGACGGTGCTGCGTCTTGCTAACAAGAAGGTGTTATATGTATCTGGCGAAGAGAGCGCACGCCAACTCAAACTACGTGCCGACCGCATCCCCCACCCCGAAGAAACGGAGCTACTGATAGCTTGCGAAACTTCACTGGAGCAGATATTCACTCATATTAAGAACACGGCTCCCGATTTAGTCATCATAGACTCAATACAAACCATATCGACAGAAAACATAGAATCGTCACCAGGCAGCATAGTGCAGGTTAGAGAGTGTTCGGCTTCTATCCTGAAATTCGCGAAGGAGACCGGTACGCCCGTTATCTTGATTGGACATATCAATAAAGAAGGAAGCATAGCCGGACCGAAGGTTCTGGAGCACATAGTAGACACAGTACTACAGTTTGAAGGCGACCAGCACTACATGTATCGCATATTGAGAAGCATAAAAAACCGATTCGGAAGCACCGCCGAACTTGGCATCTACGAAATGAGACAAGACGGACTGCGGCAAGTGAGCAACCCATCAGAACTGCTTCTTACACAAGACCATGAAGGCATGAGCGGGATAGCAATCGCTTGTGCGGTAGAAGGCATACGCCCATTCCTTATCGAAGTGCAAGCGTTAGTAAGCACCGCCGCATACGGAATGCCGCAACGCTCGGCTACAGGATTCGACTTGCGACGAATGAACATGCTTCTGGCAGTATTAGAAAAGCGAGTGGGATTTAAGTTGGCGCAGAAAGACGTGTTCCTGAATATTGCCGGTGGACTGAAGGTAAACGATCCCGCCATCGACTTGGCAGTAATAAGCGCAATCCTGTCGAGCAACATGGATGCTGAAATCGACGCCGGAGTCTGCATGGCTGGCGAAGTAGGCCTAAGCGGAGAGATAAGACCGGTAAACCGAATAGAGCAGCGCATAGGCGAAGCAGAAAAACTCGGTTTCAAACGAATGATTATACCTAAGCATAACCTGCAAGGGCTGGATAAACGGAAAATAAAAATAGAACTGGTTCCGGTAAGAAAGGTAGAAGAAGCCTTTCGCGAACTATTCGGATAAAAGCGCTATCTTTGCACAAATAAGTTCATAATCAGTTATGGTAAACGAATATCAACTAAGAGTTCTGCCAGAACAGGCAGCAAGCGAACAGTCGCTAAAACAATACATCAGTCGTGAAAATGGATTAGACGTGCGCACCATCAATGCCGTTCAAGTAATAAAACGTAGCATAGATGCACGCCAACGTACTATTTTCGTCAATGTTAAAGCCCGTGTTTTCATAAATGAACAGCCCGATAACGAGCAGTTTATACGCACGGAATATAAGAACGTGGAACATGCGCGACAGGTTATAGTAGTAGGCGCAGGACCTGGAGGTTTATTCGCAGCTCTGAAACTGATAGAACTGGGATTGAAACCCATAATAGTAGAACGCGGAAAGAACGTACGCGAACGAAAAGAAGACTTGGCGCGTATCAGCCGAGAACATAAGGTAGACCCGGAATCGAACTATAGTTTCGGAGAAGGCGGTGCCGGAGCGTATTCCGACGGAAAGTTATACACACGAAGCAAGAAACGCGGAAATACCGACAAGATACTCAACGTATTCTGTCAGCACGGCGCAAGCACCTCGATATTGGTAGACGCACATCCACATATAGGTACCGACAAGTTGCCGCGCGTAATAGAGAATATGCGTAACACCATATTGGAATGCGGTGGAGAAGTTCACTTCCAGACACGAATGGACGCCTTATTAATAGAGGGCGACCAAGTGACAGGCATCACAACAGATACCGGCAAAGAGTTGCACGGACCGGTTATCTTGGCTACCGGACACTCGGCACGCGATGTATATCGTTGGCTTTATTCTAACGGCGTAGAACTTGAAGCCAAAGGCATTGCTGTAGGTGTACGCTTGGAACATCCTTCTATGCTGATTGACCAGATTCAATATCATAATAAAGCAGGACGAGGTAAATACCTGCCAGCTGCTGAATATAGTTTCGTGCAGCAGGTAGACGGACGCGGAGTATACAGCTTCTGTATGTGCCCTGGAGGATTCGTTGTGCCTGCAGCCAGCGGCCCTCATCAAATTGTGGTAAACGGCATGAGTCCCAGCAACCGCGGAACAAGATGGAGTAACTCTGGTATGGTGGTAGAGCTTCGTCCCGAAGACCTGAATGACCCTACACTGAACCTCACCGGCAGCGAGCCTTTCCCCGGCTCGGCAGAAGAAAAGACAGAAGAGCTGATAGCTAAAAGCGGAGCATTGAAGGAAGGCGAAATACACACGTTGGCAATGATGCGTTTCCAAGAGAAGTTGGAACAGACTTGTTGGCAGCAAGGAAATATGCGCCAAACGGCACCGGCACAACGTATGGTGGACTTCACACGTAAGAAATTGAGCTACGATCTGCCCGATTCATCGTACAGTCCTGGCTTGGTATCGTCTCCCCTACACTTCTGGATGCCGCAGTTCATCAGCGAACGATTGAGTAAAGGATTCCAACTATTCGGAAAATGCTCGCACGGATTCCTTACGAACGATGCCGTAATGATAGCGGTAGAAACTCGTACCTCATCGCCTGTACGTATCATTCGCGATAACGAGACACTGCAGCATGTTAGAGTAAGAGGATTGTTCCCTTGTGGCGAAGGTGCCGGATATGCCGGAGGTATAGTATCGGCAGGTATAGACGGAGAACGCTGCGCCGAAGCTGCCGCATTATATATTGGCAAATAAGAATAGAACAAACCAAACGTTAATATGATTCCGGAAATAGCTATAGTAGAACAGAATACACTTACCGCCTTAGGACTTCAAACAATCATAGAAGAACTGTTGCCCAAGGCTATCATACGTGTATTCCCGTCGTTTGAGCGACTAGTAGACGACACACCCGACATGTATGCACATTACTTCGTGTCGGCGCAAATCTACTTTGCACATACCGCTTTTTTCTTGGAGCGAAAGACTAAGACCATCGTTCTGTCGGGTGGCGAACAGCCTACACTGAACGGAATACATACGCTTAACATACATCTTCCGCAAGATAAATTGGTAAAAGGCATCATGGCTTTACGCTCGTCGGGCCATGATGGCGCTCAGCGTCCGGCATCGTCTTATCCGCAACACGATACGGAGCACGACTTGTCGCCGCGTGAGATAGAAGTATTAATCCTCATAACCAAAGGATTCATCAATAAGGAGATAGCCGATAAGTTAAGCATCAGCCTCACTACCGTCATCTCGCATCGCAAGAACATTACAGAGAAATTGGGCATCAAATCGGCTTCCGGTCTGGCTGTCTATGCCGTGATGCATGGCTATATAGAAGCCGACAGCATTTAACGTATATAGAATATCCTCATTTATTAGGATTGCATAGATAGTGGGTTTAGTGTTACTTTGCACCCGAATTAATAAAATCGCAAAAACAAGATGAGAAAACGTACAGTAACACTGCCGCTGGTTCTGACAGCTGCCGTAAGTGCCATGGCAAATCCTGCCATCACAGATAAGACATCGACAAAAGACACTACAAAGGTTATCGATATTGAAGAAATCGTAATCATTGCCACACCGAAAGATAATAACCGACTAAGACAGCAGCCTGTATCGGCTACTTCGTTCTCGCAAAATGATATGCGTAACAATGCGGTGACTTCAGTGAAATCTATAACCGGACTGGTGCCAAACTTGTTTATCCCCGATTATGGTTCTAAGCTTACTACCTCGGTATATGTAAGAGGTATAGGCTCGCGTGTAAACACTCCGGCTGTAGGACTTTATGTAGACAACATCCCTTTCATAGAAAAGGCTGCTTTCGATTTCAATTACTCCGACATAGAACGTATCGACGTGTTGCGAGGTCCGCAAGGAACGCTGTACGGACGTAATACGATGGGAGGCTTGATACGTGTATTCACCAAATCGCCGTTCAACTATCAAGGAACCGACGTACGCCTTGGTGCCGCTACGCACAACGAGTACAACGCATCGCTTACTCACTATCACCGCGTCAGCCCCAAATTCGCTTTCTCTACCGGATTCTTCTACGGATATAAAGGAGGATTCTTTAAGAATACATTCAATAACAAACACATAGATAACGGAAATGAATTCGGCGGACGAGTACGCGCTATCTATCTGCCTACAGAGAACACTAAGCTTGATTTCACCGTGAATTATGAATATGTAAACCAAGGTGGATATCCATACGAATATACCGGCATGGTAAATAAGGAAAGCGAAGACAGAGCCGACTATATAGGACGCATCGCCTATAATAGAGAAAGCGGATATAAGCGTAACTTGGTAAACGGCGGACTTAACTTGGAACATCAAGAAGAATCTTTTATACTGAGCAGCGTAACCGGATTTCAATATCTGCGAGACCACATGGACTTAGATCAGGACTTCATAGAAAAAGATATATACTCGCTTACGCAAAAGCAGAATGCGAAAATCATTTCCGAAGAACTGGTTGCCAAATCTAAACCCGGAAGCAACTGGCAATGGATAAACGGTGTAAGCGGTTTCTACCAATGGCAAGATACACAAGGCCCTGTAACATTCTGGTCGGACGGAATAGATTGGCTGAATAATACCATCAACACTAACGCCAACAAGCATCTGCCTGATGTTTCGATGGGAAATATGACGATGAAATTCAAATTAGATGACCGTATTAACGGTAATGAACTACTTATCGGCAATAAGTTCAAGACTCCTATTCTTAATGGAGCGTTCTTTCATCAAACTACTCTGAATGATTTTCTGGGAGCAAATGGTCTGTCTGTAACAGTAGGTCTGCGTGTAGATTATGAAAAGATGTTTCTGAAATACGATGCCGGATACGACTTGTCGCACACCTACTCTCTGAATGGAGTATTGTCGCCCATGAACAAAGAGATTCAGATGGTAAAAGCCACTACTTTCAATGCCGCACAACGGTATGAAGGTAAGACCGACCACGACTATCTACAATTACTTCCTAAATTCGCTATGCAGTACAACTTCGGCAAACGAAACAACGTATACGCAAGCGTAACCCGCGGATACCGCTCGGGAGGATTCAACATACAGAGTTTCTCTGAATTGCTGAACAGTGACATGCAGTCTACTATGATGAGTCAGGTTGCCGAAGCCACCATCCCAGTAGTAGACAACGCACCAATGATACCCGAAGCTACAAAAGCATTAATAAAAGGTGTATTAAATAATATGAAGGGTAAAGCCGTAGAAGCAGACGTCAAAAAGCAAACTCTCTATAAGCCTGAATATTCATGGAACTACGAGATAGGATCTCACTTGAATCTTGCGGATAGCAAACTGCAACTCGACTTGGCTGCGTTTTACATGGATACGCACGACCAGCAGATATCACGTTTCTCGGATACGGGACTGGGACGCGAAACTGTTAACGCCGGAAAGAGCAAGAGCATGGGTGCCGAGGCTACATTAAAGACTCAAATCACCAACGACTTCAGCCTCAACGGATGCTACGGATATACGTATGCCACTTTCTCTAACGGTGAGAACGAAGGAAACTACGTTCCGTTTGTTCCTAAGCATACATTCAACGCCGGAGCGCAGTATGTAATCAGAACAAATGCATGCCGACTGCTTGACAATATCACCATCAATGCCAACTATAAGGCAGCAGGACGAATTTACTGGACAGAACAAAACGATGCAAGTCAGGCACTGTACGGTACCCTTAACGGACGCATCAGTCTGAACAAAGGACACGGTCAGATTTCAATCTGGGCAAACAATATTTTAAATAAAGACTATCAGGCTTTCTACTTTGAAACCATGGGTAGAGGATTCACTCAGCAAGGCCGACCCATACAAGCCGGAATAGACATACGCTGCTGTTTCTGATATCATTCATTCAGCGCGCCACAATGCGGACAAACACCCTTTGTCCGCATTTTTGCTCCACAGGCACCACATGCATACGGATAGCCGTTGGCCTTACGGAACCAACGAACACACCCTATGGCGTATGCCACCAAACAGATGTATGCCAGATAAACCCATATATAAGTAAAGAAGATGTAGATAAAGATGCATACAGACATCAACCCTACCAAGTAAAAGAATGCCACTTCTATGCTGGTTTGATGAAACAAATCATCGAGCATAGCAACTCCAAGCAGCAAGATAAGCGCTACACTGATAATGAACAACCCTAAAATAAACGGTACGGCAAACGGATTTAGCGTAGGGTCGTAATAATAATGCTCCCACGTTTCGGGTACAAAGTGCTGAATACTATTATATAATGTGGCGGAAGATGCCATCAATAACGACAGTATTACAGGGAACACACTATCGATATCATTCAGCCAAATAAGCTTTATCTGCTTACGGCGTACGGCACGATAGACAAAAGACAGAAAGAATACAGCTAAAATCAAGAAGAACGGCAAAGCGTGAGAGCTACTGAACCAATGTATACACTGCGATATAGGGTCTACCGGAATTACATTTTTCAATAGTTTCTTTTCTGGTATCCAACCTATCGTACTTTGGTCGCGGGCAACTTTAACCCACACCGTATTCACCGAGTCGTTAGGATGAATGTCTATCTCAGCCACTACCACATTGTCATGCCTTAATACAGGAATGGTATCTGTAAACGGAAGCAGATGCAGCCATAGGGTATCTGTAGCGACTTCCAAGTTACAATTCAATGCGTAAGGACGGATAGGTACATCTAATGAGTCTTTCTCCATTACCCCACTCATAGCGATAGAATCTCCATCAATCACCGTATCTTGATTGGCACGGTTAGACGATGAAGTTACTTGGTAATGGCAAGCTGTAGTGCCAACCACAAACAGCAGAACCAACAGACCTATTATGTACCTTATCCTACGCATAATTCTATATCAGGATTCAGAATAAACTTTCATTTGACAATTCTTGCAGTCGAACTGCAAACGGAACTTCTTACCATCACCGCTTACCAGATAATAAGGCTCGCGATAAGGCGACTTCACTTTATGATGTACCGGGCACCAACCCATGCTATAACGCAAGCAATGTTTACAGAACATAAGAGCTGCTCCTTCGGGATGTTCCACCTCGAACGCCGGAGCTATTTTCTCTACTCCATGCTTCTGATAAAACGCCGCCGCTTCCTTGTTCATCACATTACCCAAGTAAGTAAGTTCCTTCTGCGGATAAGGATGTTCCGTTTCGGGCATACGCCACAACTCACGGTGATAGTTTATACGGCGAAGAGACAACAGTTTCTCTACAGTGACACGGCGCAACTCCGCCAATTCGGATGAAGGAATAAACCAGTTTTCGGATAAATCGACTTCTATATTTCTCGGTACAAATGGGGTATTTCCCAATTTGCCCAACTGATTAATCAGATTGTCATGCTGCGGAGTGCGAGCTAATTCCTTGTTTTTGCTCAATGCCATGCTCACGCTGTTTCCGTCTTCATCGCACATAGTCAATGTAAAACCGAAATTGTTCTCTGCCAACGATACATCGACAGCCAATTTACGTTCTGCCGACTTCTTCTGCATGATACGGTCGAACTCTTGGTCGAAGTTACGATAAAGCACAGTTTTTGGCTTTATGCGAGGCATTTCTTGCGGAAAGAGCTTATTGTTTTCTACTCTATTAACACGGAAACCCTGCAAACGGCCCTGCGCATCGAGGTAACAAAGTCCGTCGCCATTACTGAACGCTTTAACGCCTGCTACCGTAAGATAGTTGCCACGTATCTCTTTCACCGTGCCAACTTCCTCGCCCAATGATTTAGGGGTGTTAAACGAGAATATTCCCGGATTACGTCCGTGTGCGAAATAATCGGTAAAACCACGACTAAAGCTCTTATCCAACTGAGGACGGAAGGCCAGCTTTACGCTACCCGAAGAAGCACGTACATATTCTTTTCTGCGTTTAAACAGTGCATCCAACTTCTGACGATAGTAGGCAGTAACGTTCTTTACATACGATACATCTTTAAGTCGTCCTTCTATTTTCAATGAAGAAGCTCCTGCATCGAGCAATTCCTCTAAGTTATCGCTCTGATTCATATCTTTCAATGACAGCAGATGCTTGCCTTTTTCTATCACCTTTCCGTCGGCATCAATCATGTCAAACTGCAAACGGCAGAACTGGGCACACTCGCCACGGTTGGCACTGCGTCCGAAACAAGCCTCACTTACATAACACTGTCCGCTATAGCTCACGCACAAGGCTCCGTGTATAAAAACCTCAAGCAACGTATCGGGACACGCCGCGTGTATACGACTTATCTCATTGACAGACAATTCGCGGGCCAACACCACCTGTCGGAATCCGGCATCCGCCAAAAAGCGGACCTTTTCTACGGTGCGGTTATCCATCTGCGTACTGGCATGCAGCGGGATGGGAGGCAAATTAAGTTGGGTAAGTCCCATATCCTGAACAATGAGCGCATCTACTCCTACCCGATACAAATCCCAAATCATAGCTTCGGTTTCCTTCAGCTCGTCATCGCGCAATATTGTGTTTACGGTTACGTATATACGCACATTATATAAATGAGCATACTGCACCAATGCCTCTATATCGGCAAGCGAATTTCCGGCTGCGGCACGTGCGCCAAAACGCGGAGCACCTATATATACGGCATCCGCACCATGATTTATAGCCTCAATGCCACACTCTAAATTCTTGGCCGGAGCCAACAGTTCTATAGGACGTTGTTTCATTTTATGCATCATCGCATCATCGTATTTGGTTTATGTCGTAAGGAGTTTCCTGATATACATAGTAGTTAAGCCAGTTGCTGAAAAGCAGATTGGCGGTACTACGCCAGCGCACCAACGGACCTTGTTCTGGATCGTCGTTACGATAGTAATTCTTTGGCATATCAATAGGGAGTCCCTTGCCTAAATCTCTGCGATATTCACCGTCGAGCGTGTACGGAGAGTATTCTGAATGTCCGGTCACGAAAATCTCGCGTCCGCCTCGTGCCATCACGATATGTACTCCCGACTCATCCGATTCTGAAACTACCTGCAGATCTTTGCACTTATCTATATCTTCACGGCGCACTTCAGTATGGCGGCTATGGGGAACATAGAACACATCGTCGAATCCGCGGAATATAGGCAGATGACTGAATCCTTCGGTTACATGATGCTCGAAAATGCCAAACATCTTCTTCTCCAACGGATATTTAGGTATGCCATAGTGATAATACAGTCCGGCTTGAGCAGCCCAACAAATATACATGGTAGACATAACATGAGTGCGGGTCCAGTCGAATATCTCCGTAATCTCACTCCAGTAATTCACATCTTCAAACTCAAGATGCTCTACCGGCGCTCCGGTGATAATCATGCCATCAAATCTCTCTTCACGCATCGAAGCGAAATCGCGATAAAAAGCCTTCATGTGCTCTATCGGAGTATTTTTAGAAGTATGACTTTTCAGTTTCATAAAGCTTACTTCTATCTGCAACGGTGAGTTAGAAAGCAAACGTATAAGATCGGTTTCGGTAGTAATTTTAAGCGGCATCAAATTGAGAACCACAATCTTAAGCGGACGAATATCTTGCGCATTGGCGCGAGAGTTATCTATAACAAATATATTTTCCTCCTTCAGTAAGTTGATGGCAGGAAGTTTATCTGGTAAATTTAATGGCATTGCTTCTTATAAATTATAAATCAATATATTCCGGCACAAATTTAATACATTCTTCAAAAAATAGAAAAGAGGGACAACATTAAATATGTGCACAAAAAAAGGAATCAAGTTAAACACTTGACTCCTCTAAATTCCAGTCGGGGTGACTGGATTCGAACCAGCGACCACACGCCCCCCAGACGCGTACTCTAACCGGGCTGAGCTACACCCCGAATTGCGGATGCAAAGGTACGCTTTTATTTGAAATAAGCAAGCGTTCCGACTAATTTTATTTACATAAAAATTATAATACGCTATAATACAGCACATTATATTAATTCTTTTATAACTATAAAAACAAGGCAAGAATAAAGCATACCCCGTCCATATAACACATTTTGTATTTAGTTGCCCTTACAGTTACCCCGAATCTTGTATTTATTAGCCTTAAGTTACCCAAAAACTTTAATCAAAATTTAATCGAAATTTATTCGCTGTTGGTCGCGGAGTGGTTTTCCTATTTTGAGAGCGTGGAAAAACTGCCCAAGGGATATTTGGACATTAAATTTGACGATTTTAAGACGGTCGCCGACTTTGTAAATTGGTGCATTTGTGTAGCCAATGGAGGACAAAATATGGCTTATTATATGAAGTACGTCCTGTTTAAAAATAGGGCATCGAAAAACGACGGCAAGAACCGCCTCCACTATAACATACAAAAGAAAATCCGTCAGGCATTAAAGTGGGGTGAAATCCATCTTCCAGCCTCCGATTCCATATCCGAGCTTATCAATAAAATAGAACAGTATCTTACATGGCTTTTGGAAAAGTCGGCAGACGGTTTAAGCGTCAGTGAGGAACAAAGCCTGTTCCATACAATCCAATAGGCAGCTTCATTCCTAATCCCTAAAACAAGCCCTCTATTGGCGCGGTACAGCCAAAAACGTATCTTATGCGGACAATGTATTCGCTTATACAAAAATAATGGCTTGTACGCGCCAATACGAGGGTGGGCTATTCCTGTCAGTGATATACAGCATTGAACGGTTTCGATAAAAGGTGCACGGCTCGTCATTACACAAAATTATTAATCTTTCAATTGCTTATATATGGTGATGGACGCTTGTATAATGGGGTGTGGGGTGGAATGAAAGTCTTTAAATTATATTGTAATGCACTGTAAACCAACAGTGTTTTGTATTTTCTTAAAAGCGTAATAAGTAATGAAAATTAAGGGTGTTGCATCCTAATTATGTTTTCAGGCAATACGGCTGTGAAATAAAGTTAAAGCCTTAATAAACTCATTGAGCACTTAACAGGTCTTCTATCCATTCCAAAGCCTTATCATTTGCCTCAAACACAAATTCCTGTCCTTTTGCAGCAGACACAAAACAGTCATCTTTCCAAGCATTGGCATTGTAAGTAATGGGTATGTCCCTAAAGAAGTCGGGTAAATCCCAAATGCTTTTACTGTACCCCTGTTTGGTAAGCACTAATTTATCGGCATAGGAAAGACATCCTGCTCCGGGCTGTTCGGGGCAGAATGACAGTAAATCGGAAGCGATAAAAATCGCATTGGGCTGTTTCCATCGTTCTGTCTTGGCATGGGGGTGTTCCGCCAGCCATTGCGGTACATTGTCCTGTGAACAGACAATATCCCCTACCTGTAAATATCCGTAAATGACGTGCAGGTCAGATGCACCTTTCACATAGCTTAATTTTCCGTCTATAAACTCTGTTTGGCGGAAAGAGCCAAAGAACAGAAACAAGTCCCCGATACCAACCTTTTGCTTCTGTAGATGCCCCAAAGCAGAACCTGTTTGTCCGAATGCTGACTTCCATCCGCCAAGCCTGCTTGTTGCCTCCTTCCTAATGTCGGGGTCTAAATGGCAGGTATAGTTTGCCTTTATCCGGCTGCTTGGTTTCAACTCCTGTATTAATTCGTAATACGACTTGCCGTTCCACGTCAAATCTGCATATTTTGTAGTATCCTCTTTTGAGGGTATTGGCAGCGACAATAGTGTTCCGTCCGGTAGTATGGGGCTTGGCATTCCTCCATACTGCGAATCAAAGCCTTTCCGGCTGAATATTACTTTCATTTTGCATCAGTATATTTGCATTGGTTGGCATGCAGTCTTACATAATCAATAAATGCGGAAGCGTCCTCGGTAATCATTCCGTAACGTGTCTGCACTTTAGGTACATTGGGACGCAGGTCAGAGGGTATTTCAAGGGGTGATAAACAACTGAAATAATAGAACTCCTCGCAAATAAGGACGTATTTGCCTTTCAAGTCCTTTACTTTCTTGTCTGCTCCATGATGAATGTTGGGCATTTGTATAAATCCGTCCTCCGCAGAAACAACGGGCTGGTAAATATTATCCCCATAGCGTTCCGGCACGTTTTTATCGTCCGTATAAACAGCCCGTTTTTGTGGATATTGTTCCCAGTATTCTCCAAAGGTAAGTTTACGGGCTACTTTAGCCAGATATACAAGTTTCTCCCTTCCTTGTTCCGTAGGCGAATGTGCAATGTGTGCAGACGTCCATCCCGCAATCCATTCTCCTACTTTTGTGTTGAGCCTCATGTATGGTTTGCATGTAGCCAGTGTCAATACTCCAAACAGTGGATTGGGGGCAAACCTGTTGTCATGAGCCATTTTGTAGCTGTAAAGTCTTTCCATTGCCAGTGATTATTGAGGTTATTTAAGTCTTAATACCTATATTTACTTTTTATGGTACGAATATAAGATAATTTATCTTTAAATTCAACAGGTATGGCTTTTTTAAGCTATATTTGTGTCAGACATAGCTCAAACCCTACAAAATATCACAAAATGAAATGAATACAGGTATCATAGATAGAGATAGAGTAAAAGTTGCCGTATATAATCGAATCAAATTTGAACTTCCAACAGCTATTTGGGAAGCAATCGATACGGCTTTCGGCGATTACTGGAATGATGTCATAGGTTTTGGCAATTATGTAGGTTTTGAAGAAACCGTAAATTACATAGACAATCAATTAAAAAAGAAGAAGATAATGTTTTCGTATGATAAGTTGGAAGATATTGTCAACATTATATATGACTATATTGAAATGACAGGTGGCTTTTTGGATGAAGACACACTTGCCATTCCACGTGCACCGTTAACCGATGAATAATTATAAAAACTAAAATAATATGTTGAACAAGGCTTTAGACATTGCTTATAAAGCTCATTTGGGGCAGATAGACAAGGCTGGTGCTCCTTATATACTTCATCCTATGAGGGTGGTATTGCACTGCCAAACAGAAGATGAAAAGATTGTGGCATTGTTGCACGATGTAGTGGAAGATACTCCTATCACATTGGAAGAACTAAAAACACAAGGTTTTAGCGATGACGTGTTGGCTGCTTTAAAATGCCTAACTAAAATAAAGGGTGAGGACTACCAAACATTTATCCAGCGTGTAGCAACCAATCCGCTTGCCGTAAAAGTTAAAATACAGGATTTGAAAGACAACATGGACTTGTCCCGCTTGGGTGGTAAGCCACATTGGAAAATGGAAACCTATAAAGAGGCTTTAATTTATCTTGAACAATACCTTAAAAAATCCGAATGCAAATAAATACGACAGCGGCAATTTGCCTTTATTTGCACCAAGTTTCCCGAAAACTTTAATCGAAATTTATTCGTAGGTAACAAAAAAGGAGTTAGGCAACAGCTTAACTCCTTTATATTTAGTAATTTGTATTTCTATTTAGGGATATTCAGTAAATGTCCCTAAAAAATACAATGGC